>JACCDV010192267.1_pt1 | contig 16565 bp, 13 predicted proteins | sample 7446131 | NCBI WGS metagenome assembly JACCDV01 (sample SAMN15323448, study PRJNA562643) | freshwater metagenome | isolation source: river surface water | place: USA:Blue River Watershed | collected 2017-08-17 | reverse complement strand
GACACAGCAGCGCTTCAGCGCATCTCGACTGAAACACTCTACTCAGGGCGTCTCGTACGCAATCTCAGAGGCAGCGACCTGCTTCATTGGGGCGAAGGAGAAATTGGGGTTTCTCGCAACTACATCACACACGTTGGGCGTCTCGCCCCCGGTCCGGACTACAAGCTCTACCTTGCTCCACGGTTCGTCGACTCGAAAGAAACGTTTCTCCTAGCTAAGAATGAATCGCTTCGCGTGGGAGACGTGAAGACTTTCAACGGTTTCATCGTGGAGGTTCCTGCAGATATCGACGTTCGCGATTTCAGCTCAGTCGTCATCTGGTGCGAAGCATTCGACCAGTTCATCAGTGCGGCAGAGTATCAAGCTTCACGTCAGGCTCGAGAATGATCCATACGATGAATGCCGTAAGGGCGGCTTGTACTCGCGGCCTTGTTCTCGCACCGGTGGCGGCGTTGCTGTTGAGCGTCGCCGCGCTGCTGATGGGCAACGGCTTGCTAGGTACGCTGCTGATCGTGAGAGCCGGCCAGGAGGGCTTCTCGAGCGCAGCGACCGGCGCGATGATGTCCTTCTACTTTGCGGGCTTCACTATCGGCGCACTCGTGTTGCCGCGGGTGATTGCTTCTGTAGGGCATGTCAGAACTTTCGCCGGCTTTGCGGCTATCGCTTCGATGACCGCCCTTCTCCATGTGGCGCTCGTAGAGCCGAGCGCCTGGATGCTGCTGCGCCTAGTTACCGGCTTCGCCTACGCTGGTATGGTCCTCGCAACGGAGAGCTGGCTGAATGCGCACGCACTGCAATCCACACGCGGGCAACTCCTGTCGATTTTTGGAGTCGTTTCGATGGGTTCATGGGCAATCGGCCAAGCGCTCCTCAACGTTGCGCCACCCGGCGACGTGACTCTGTTCCTCATAGTTTCGCTACTAATATCAGCGTCGGTGGTTCCGATAACTTTGCTGCCAAATCATCCGCCAGCCGAGGTGGAGCAGGAACCGGTCGCGCTCAGGAGCCTCGTCCTCGTATCCCCCCTCGCTGCGGCCGGCGTCTTCTTGGCCGGCCTTGCTATAGGTGGCTTCTGGGGCATGGGCCCGAACTTCGCACAAAGGATCGGACTAGATGTTGGTGGCATATCCGCTTTCATGGCTGCGGTTCTTGGTGGCACACTTGCATTGCAATGGCCGCTCGGTTGGCTTTCGGATCGAGCGCCTCGAAACCTTGTCATTGCAGGTGCTGCCCTTGCGTCTGCAGCGGCTGCCATCGGCGTAGTGTTGGCGACGGAAGCGCCGCTGCCCTTGCTCCTTTTTGTAGGTGCGCTCTTCGGCGGATTTGGTATCCCGATCTATTCATTGTGTCTCGCCGTCGCGAACGACGATCTTCCGGCAGGTCGACTGCTCGGCACTGCACGCGGGCTTCTTTTGCTCAACGGGATTGGGACGGCCGCTGGACCCCTTATAGGGGGAGTGGCGATGAATATCGTGGGCCCAGGCGGCCTATTCCTATACGCGGCTGGGTTGCTCACTACTCTGGCGGTTCTGGCCCTCGCACGCAGGCAGCCAACGCGCCCAATCGAGGTCAGGGCCACCCATTGTCCTAGCACCCCGATGATCACCGCATCGCTCGATACGATGATGCGAACGCGAGATAGGCATGACGCTCGGCACTAATGTGGCAATTGCGGCAAAGGGCAACCTTCGGGATCGAGCGTCCCTTCATCCTGACGCTTGGGTGTTCCCGTTCAGGCGGAACATGACAAGCTCAGGTTTCCAGACCACCAATCGAGACGCAATATGAAACCCGATGTTCTGCTATACACAACGAGTTGGTGCCCATACTGCCTACGCGCGAAGCAGCTCCTTCGTGAGAAAGGAGTGCAATGGAACGAGATAGATATCGAGGGAAATCAAAGTCACCGACAGGCCATGAAGGAAGCTTCTGGCCGAAGCACCGTGCCGCAAATCTTCATCAACGGCACACATGTCGGTGGCTCCGACGACCTTTTCGAGCTTGATTCCATAGGCGAACTCGATAAGCTTCTCGCGCGCACGCCGCCTGCTAAGTAGGCGGCTGCGGCCTGGCCAGATCCGAGTGCCTCGGGATATCCAGTACGCTGACCTTGGGCTTTGCCCCGGAGTAAAATTCGAACATGCAATTGGTCAAGCAGGAGCTTCTCTCGGCGCTCGCAAACACCCTCGAATCCTTTTCGCCCGGGGCTGGCGCCAGGGCCGCGTTCGAATCGCCCAAGGTGCCGGCGCACGGCGATTTCGCAAGCACGGCGGCAATGCAACTTGCCAAGCCGCTGGCCCGCAAGCCGCGCGAACTCGCCGCAGAACTGAGCACTGCCCTGCTGGCCACCCCTGCTTTCGGGCGGTGGGTGCAGGATGTTGAGCTTGCCGGACCGGGTTTCCTCAACATCCGGTTGAAGGTGGCTGCCAAGCAACAGGTGGTGCGCGAAGTACTCGTCGCCGGAGAGGCGTACGGCCGCCAGCCGGCTACCGGTGAAAAGGTACTCGTCGAATTCGTCTCAGCCAACCCGACAGGACCGCTCCATGTGGGCCACGGCCGCCAAGCAGCGCTTGGCGATGCCATCTGCAACCTTCGCGCTTCGCAGGGCGATGCGGTGTATCGCGAGTTCTATTACAACGACGCCGGCGCGCAGATCCAGACGCTCGCGAGCAGCGTACAGATGCGCGCAAAGGGTCTGAAACCGGGAGACGCCGACTGGCCGAGCGGCGAAAAGGCCGCGGCTTACAACGGCGACTACATCGCCGACATCGCCGAGGATTTCAAGGCGAAGAAGACAGTGAAGTCGGACGACCGGGCGTTCACCGCGAGCGGCGACATCGACGACATCGACTCAATCCGTGAGTTCGCCGTGGCCTACCTGCGGCGGGAGCAAGACATCGACCTGCAGGCGTTTCGCGTGCGCTTCGACAACTACTACCTTGAGTCGAGCCTGTATACCAGCGGGCGCGTCGAATCGACGGTGGTCGAGCTGGTAGCCGCCGGCAAGACCTACGAACAAGACGGCGCTCTCTGGCTCCGGTCGACCGACTACGGCGACGACAAGGACCGCGTCATGAAGAAGGGCGACGGTACTTACACATACTTCGTGCCCGACGTGGCGTACCACATCGCGAAGTGGGAGCGCGGCTTCCACACCGTCGTCAACATCCAAGGCACCGACCACCACGGCACCATCGCACGCGTGCGCGCCGGCCTACAGGGTGTTGATAAAAGCATCCCCGCGGGCTATCCCGACTACGTGCTGCATACCATGGTGCGTGTCATGAAGGGTGGTGAAGAAGTCAAGATCAGCAAGCGGGCAGGTAGCTATGTCACGCTGCGCGACTTGACCGAATGGACCAGCACCGATGCGGTTCGCTTCTTCCTGCTGAGCCGCAAGCCCGACACCGAGTACACCTTCGACGTCGACCTTGCTGTCACGAAGAACAACGACAACCCGGTTTACTACGTGCAATACGCGCATGCACGCATCCGCTCGGTGCTCGCAAGTTGGGGTGGCAATGAGGCGATGCTGCAGGAAGCCGACTTGTCGGCGCTCGATAGCCCGGCCGCACAGGCACTTATGCTGCTGCTGGCGAAGTACCCGGACATGCTCACCGCGGCAGCGAGGGACTTCGCACCGCATGACGTCACCTTCTACCTGCGCGAACTCGCCGCCAGTTACCACAGCTACTACGACGCCGAGCGCATTCTGGTCGACGACGAAAGCGTCAAGAAAGCCCGCTTGGCGCTCGTCGCCGCCACCGCGCAGGTACTGCACAACGGACTCGCGATTCTTGGCGTCAGTGCGCCCAGCAAGATGTAAACCCGACCAAAAGTGCACAAGATGGCACCGCTGGTCTCATCCCTCTACTGAGAGAGTTGGCTCATTGGTCGCGCATGAGCTGGGTGACGATGACAGGCGTTCCCTCCAGTGTGCGGTGCACGGGGCAGCGGTCAGCGATGCGGAGCAGATCAGCCCGCTGCTCTTCGCTCAACGAGCCGCGTACGAAGAGCTCGCGCGTGATGCACTCGACCTTGCCTTCCTTGCCATCGCATTCCGCGCAATCCTGTGCGTGCAGCCGCTCGTGCCGCAACCGAACCTGTACGTCTTCGAGGGCATAGCCCTTGCGGTTGGCATATAGGCGGAGTGTCATCGATGTGCAAGCGCCTAGCGACATCAAGAGCAGGTCATACGGGGTCGGACCGTGATCACCACCTCCCACGGCTCGGGGCTCGTCTGCGTCGATGTGGTGGCCGCCCGCCTGCATCTCACGCCAGAACGCATGGTCGTGCTCACCTATCCATACCTCACCCTCACGCAGAGCAGAGGAAGCGCCGCCGGTTGCGGTGTTGGCCGGTGGCAGGTATCGACGCGCCCAGGTGGCAATGGTGTCGGCTACGTAGGTCGCATCGGCCGCTCGCGTAATCAGGTGGTCCGCATCATCGAGACTGACGAAGCTCTTGGGGTGCAGAGCCGCGGTAAACAGCAGATGCGCCTGACCGATGCCGACCACCTCGTCTTGCGGGGCATGCATGACCAGCAATGCCCGTCGTAGCTGGCGCGAGATGCTGGTGTCGGTCAGGCGTCCCAGTTCCTCGACGAACGATGGCTTGAGTGCAAACTGGCGACCACCCAAGGTCACTTGTACATCGCCCTGCCCGTCAATCTGACTGCGCCCAAAGTGCTGGAGCACGTGGCTGGCCGATGCCGGTGAGCCGATCGTGCAGACCGCCTTGACGTGCTCGAGTTCCGGCGCTGCCATCAACGCCGCCGTTCCTCCAAGGCTATGACCGACCAGCAGACTCGGTGCCCCGTGAGTGGCCTCCATCCACTGCGCGGCGGCCACCAAATCGGCCACGTTGGACACGAACCCCGCGCTGCCGAATTCGCCCGCACTATCACCCAGCCCGGTGAAGTCGAATCGCAGTGTGGCGATGCCTTGCGAGGCGAGCGCTCGACTGATCCGGGCGGCCGCTATCGAATTCTTGCTGCAAGTAAAGCAATGCGCAAACACGGCATAGGCCTGTGGCGCGCCATCTTCTGGCAACTCCAGCACACCGGCCAGTGTGGTCTGCTCGGCGCCCGCGAACTCGACACGAATGCTTGTCATGACTGTGCTGCGTTGCGGCGCAGCCTCGTTGGTGCTGTCAGCATCACGTCTTGACCAACGCTATAGCATTCATGCAATAGCGCAGGCCACTTGGTGCCGGCCCATCGGGAAAGACGTGGCCTAGGTGCGCGTCGCAGACATTGCAGGTGGTCTCCACCCGAGTCATGCCGTGACTTGAATCGTCGTGGTAAGCCACTAGTCCGGGGGCCAGAGCCTGAGTGAAGCTGGGCCAACCGCTCTTGCTGGCAAACTTGCTAGAGGCGTCAAACAACTCGGTGCCACAGCAAACGCAGCCATAGCGACCGGGCTCGAACAGCGCGCACATCGCTGAGCTGTGGGCACGTTCGGTACCTTGTTCGCGGGTGACGCGGAATTGCTCGGCGGTGAGCCGCTCGTGCCATTGCGCAGCATCGAGTTCCAGACGCCGCGGCGGCGCTGGATTGCCTTCGCGCGTAAGCGCCATCACGCCACGCCACGTAAGTGTGTTGGCATCGGGCGCAGGTTGGGGCACTCCAGGCGCGGGGCGCTTGAGCTGAGCGATCAGTCTTTCCGCATCAACACTGAAGTGGTTGTAAATCACCGTTCCTTCGGGATCGATGACGATGAACCATGGCGTACCACCGTTGCGGTAGCGTTCCATCAGCACGGAACCAGCACCCTCGCGACCTTGGCCGGCATCGTGGCCGAAGGGAATTGGAAGAACGTACTTGAGCTGGTTCGCCGCCGCGCGGTCGAAGGTGTTGGCTTCGAAGTCCTCGAACACCGTCTGCACAGCAGCAAAGCTGACCAGCCGTGAACCTTTAAAGGCTTCGACCAGCTTCGCGAGCGCGGGAAAACCGGTGATGTGGCAGCCGGGACAGGCGTCCTGAAAGCAGAAGATCACTTTGTAGACGCCGGGCATCTGTTCCAGGCCATACCCCTGCATCGGTTCACCTGCGGCATTGATCCAATGCGTCACGCCCAGGTCGGGAGCAGGCTGGTTGATGATGCCGGGGAGTTGTGCGTCGTTCTGTTGCATCGAGGTCTTTCGCAGTGAACTACTTAGGTGCTGACCGGGCCGTCAAGTACCGCAAAACGTCCGGTAGCGTGCCGTTTCTTCGCTAGGTGCAGGCTGGGCAAAAACGGCGTCCGGCTCTAACTCTTCGAACGGCCGCTCGAGAACAGCCAGCAACCGCTCGAAGGGAGCCAGGTCGTCGTGGTCCACGGCCGCTGTCAGCGCGGCTTCGACCTGATGATTTCGAGGGATGTAGATCGGATTGACTTGGCGCATGGTTGTCGCACGTTCGGCCTCGCCCGCCGCCGGTGCAAGAAGACGCCAGCGTTGCAGCCAGGGCTGCATCGCTGGTGCTGCATCGCCGAACAGCGCGAGAAGCGGCGCATCCCCACCTACGGCGGCGTCAGTCAATCGCCGAAACCCCAGCGTGAAGTCGATGCGGTGCGCTTGCAGCAGTTGCAGGTACTCGTCGGCAAACGCCCGATCGCTGGCATGCAAGTCCGGCAGACCAAGCTTTGCACGCAACACTGCCGTCCAATGCACACTGAACCGCTCAGAAAAATCCTGTACCGCAGCGTTGCCACGCTCGGCAGCGCGGGTGCTGTCGGAATCAATCAATGGCGACAGCGCTTCGGCAAGGCGTGCCAGATTCCATTGCGCTATGGCAGGTTGGTTGCCATAGGCGTAGCGGCCTTCGGTATCGATCGAACTGAATACGGCGTTGGGGTCGAATTGCTCCATGAAGGCGCAAGGCCCGTAGTCGATGGTTTCGCCGGAAATCGTCATGTTGTCGGTGTTCATGACGCCATGTATGAAGCCTACGCCCATCCAGCGCGCCACAAGCAAGGCCTGACGATCCACCACGTTACTTAGAAGTTGCAGGTACCTATCGGGCTCATCAGCCAGCGCCGGGTAGTGGCGGGCAATGGCGTAGTCAGCCAGGCGACGTAACAGTGCCTCATCGCGCTTTGCGGCAACGAACTCGAAGGTCCCCACGCGCAAATGGCTTGCCGCCACTCGAGTGAGGATGCCCCCGGGCAAAACTCGTTCGCGCCGCACTGTCGCACCGGTGGCCACAGCGGCCAGCGCGCGTGTGGTCGGGATGCCCAGCACGTGCATAGCCTCGCCCATCAGGTATTCGCGGAGCACCGGACCGAGCGCAGCAAGGCCGTCCCCGCGGCGTGAGAACGGCGTCTTCCCCGAGCCCTTGAGCGCAACGTCACGGCGGCGACTCTCGCGGTCGATCAACTCACCGAGCAGCAGAGCGCGGCCATCGCCGAGTTGCGGCGAGTAGCCGCCAAACTGATGCCCTGAATAAGCCTGGGCCAGTGGCTCCGCCAGTGCCGGCACGGCGTTTCCGGCCAGCACCGCAAGACCTTTAGCGGATGCCAACTCGTCGGGGTCCAAGCCCAGTTCCGCGGCCAGGCTTCGATTCAACTGCAACAAGCGCGGCGCCGGCGAGCCCGCCGGTTTCCACCGCACGTAAAAACCCACGAGATCTCGCGCATAACTGTTGTCGAACGGCATGTGCATGCCGCGCTCGTCGGCTTCGTCACCATGCAGCGTGCCGTTTATCGGGGTTTTCAAATCGAGCTCCAAAGCATCGCACAAGGGGTACACAGCATCACATGGTGTCACCGCCGAAGGCCCGGATCAAGGCTTCGGCATCGAGGTGGAAATCGCTGTGCAGGACTTCGCCCATCGGATCAAGAACGATAAACCACGGCGTGCCCCGAGTTTCATAATCGGTCATCAGGCTCGAATAGCGACCCACCGCAGCGTCGTGTCCGAACGGAATCGCTAGCCCGTAGCGCTCCTGGTTCTCGCGCAGCCGCTCGAAGGTATTCACCTCAGCACCCTCGAAAACCGTCTGCACGGCCGCGAAGGCGAAGCCATGACCAGACAACGCTTGCACCAATTTCTTGAGCGTCGGGAAGCCGTGGCTATGGCAGCCTGGGCACCAGTGCTGAAAGCAATAGATCACCTTGAAGCCATCGCCGAAATCGGCCATCGTCAGCGGCGCCGTCGGTTTCCCTTGCGCGTCGATCCACTGTGAGACTCGCAATTCCGGGGCGTTGATGGGTACATAGTCACGCTTCATGAAGTCCTTTCGTAAGCGGGAGACTCGATACGTAGAACGGCAGCCGATGTAGCGACTTCACCGTCCACCAGCATGCGCTTGGGCAGCTTCCAGTTGGCGCGGGGAAAGTGGCAGGTAAAGCCGTTCGGATTCCGGACCAGGTAGTCCTGATGCTCGGGCTCGGCTTCCCAGAAAGGGCCGGCCGGCTTTAACTCAGTGACCACCTTGCCTGGCCACAGGCCGGAGGCGTCAACATCCGCGATCACCTCTAGCGCGACGCCATGCTGTTCATGCGTCGTGGAAAAAATCCCGGAACGGTAGGTACTCCTGCGGTCGTTACCCTTCCCCTTCTCTATGGTCGGGTCGTGAATCTGGAAGAAGAACTCCAGAAGTTCGCGAAAACTGGTGCGCGCAGGATCGAACACGACCTCCAGAGCCTCGGCATGGGTGCCGTGGTTGCGATAGGTGGCATTGGGCACGTCGCCGCCGCAGTAACCAACCCGTGTGCGAGTCACGCCAGGCAGCTTGCGTACGAGATCCTGCATGCCCCAGAAGCAACCCCCAGCCAGGATGGCAGTTTCGGTCGAACTCATGAACAAGTCCTTGTCGCCCCGAGTTGTTGGATAGCGGGCTCGCAAGCTGGGCTACGCTTGTTCTACCCCGCGCCATTGGTGGCACCGATACGCTTCCCCTTGAAGCAAGCGAAACACACATTGCAATTGATATCAGGGCGTCACGCCTGCCCGCAAGACTACAAATCGTCTCGATGGGTATACCGAACGTCCAAGCTTTCGCGACACGGACATAGGGTTGTCGCGCAGCGATTCCGCAGCCCATGCTGGGCTCGAATACCTCGCCTGCGTGAGGTTGCCAACGGTACTCCCGGCATAGCTGCTCGCTAGAATGAACAGATGACTCCTCCCGTCGACAAAGACTCCGGCAAGGCAAGTAATTTTCTACGCCACGTCATCGAAAACGACCTCGAGCGAGGCGTCTATGCGGCGCGAAAATGGGGTGGCAACCCCGGCGATGCGCAACACCATGCGCAAGGCATGCAAGACCCGGCCCGGGTGCGTACGCGCTTTCCACCCGAACCCAATGGCTACCTGCACATCGGCCACGCCAAGAGCATCTGGCTCAACTTCGAGTTGGCGAAAGAATACGGCGGCGTATGCCACCTGCGCTTCGACGACACCAACCCTGAGAAGGAGGAGCAGGAATACGTCGACAGCATCCGCGACGCAGTCAAGTGGCTCGGCTATGAAACCTACTTGGCCGATCACCCGAGCGCGCCCAGCACGCTGCAGCCGCACGAATATTTCGCGAGCGACTACTTTGATTTCATGTACCGGGCGGCTGAGTACCTGATCACCGCCGGCCTGGCCTACGTGGACGAGCAGACGCCCGACGAAATGCGCGGCACGCGCGGCGACTTCAACACGCCAGGCACCGATAGCCCGTTCCGCGCCCGCAGCCCCGACGAGAACTTGGCGCGCTTTCGCCAGATGCGCGAAGGCAAGTTGGACGACGGCGCCGCAATCCTTCGCGCCAGAATCGACATGGCCAGCCCCAACATCAACATGCGTGACCCGGCGCTGTACCGCATTCGCCGCGCCACGCATCACAACACCGGCGACAAGTGGTGCATCTACCCGATGTACACCTACGCCCATCCGATTGAGGACGCGCTGGAGCAGATTACTCATTCGATCGCCACCCTGGAGTTTGAAGACCAGCGCCCGTTCTACGACTGGCTGCTACATCGGCTGGCAGAAGGCGGTCTGATCGCCAGCCCGCATCCACGCCAGTATGAATTCGCGCGTCTGAACGTGACGCACGTGATTACTAGCAAGCGCAAGTTGCGCCAGTTGGTCGAAGAGCGCCATGTCGACGGCTGGGACGACCCGCGGATGCCTACCCTCGCAGGGCTTCGTCGTCGGGGCTATACACCTGAAGCGCTCAAGCTGTTCTGCGAACGCAGCGGTGTGACCAGGTCCGGCGGCTGGATCGACTACGGGAGCCTTGAAGCGGCGCTCCGCGACACGCTCGACCCGACCGCCCCGCGTGCGATGGTCGTGCTCGACCCAGTGAAGTTGGTCATCACCGACTGGGCCGAGCTAATGGGCAGTGACTCCCTGCTCGACGACTGCACCGCCCCCGTGAACCCGCGCGACCCCGAAGCCGGAATGCGCCGCTTCAAGATCGGCCGAGAGGTGTGGATCGAACGCACCGACTACGAAGACGTGCAGCCCAAAGGCTTCTTCCGCCTGTTCCCAGGCAACAAGGTGCGCCTGAAGTATGGCCATACCATCGCATGCACTGGCGCCACGCGCGACGCCGGCGGCAAGCTGCTCGAAGTGCAGGCCACGCTGGTGCCTGACACCAAGAGTGGAACGCCCGGCGCGGACGCGGTAAAGGTGAAGGGCAACATCACCTGGGTCGCGATAGCCGATGCGGTACCGGTCGAGGTTCGCTTGTATGAACGGCTGTTTGCCGCGGAACAGCCGGGCAGCGGAGAACTGCTGGATGAGTTGAACAAACAAAGCCTGATGACATGTTCGGCGTTCGCGGAACCGTCATTGGCTGCCGCGAAAGTTGGCGGCGCGGGGTTTCAGTTCGAGCGGCACGGGTACTTCGTGGTGGATGAAAAAGCGGCCGAAGATGGCAAGCCTGTGTTTAACCGGGCTGCGGGGATGCGAGACAGCCGGGGCAAGTAAGGCAGGCATCTACTGATCCACGCATGGCAAGGCTACCCCGAGTCGAACGGCGCCACGTTGCTGAAGCCGGTCTTCCTTCACGCGCCAAAACAGGCTAGCCGCCATGCTTGCAGTGGCCTCACTCACGCTTCACGCTGACAAGCGAGCCGAGAAGCGTTCAGCGATGAAATCCACGAACGCACGAATCCGTTTTGGCAAGAAGCGGCCGTTGGGGAATAGTGCGTACAGCGGGTATGGCTCAGTTTTCCATTCGGTCAGCAGCGGCACGAGAGCGCCGCTCAGCAGGTGTTGCTTCTGCTCCAATTCAGTCATCAGGATGATGCCGGCACCTGCGACAGCCCACTCACGTGCAAGCGACGCGTCATCGACGAGCCGGTCACCCGTTACCCGCACCGTTGTCCAGTGGCCGTCCAGGGCGAATCGCCAGGTGTTAAAGGGTCGACCTGCGCGGGTAAACGCGATGCAGTTGTGGTCAACCAAATCCATCGGTGCGCTCGGCGTACCGCGACGACGCAAGTAGTCAGGTGAGGCACTAAGCAGCGGTCGCGCAACTGCGAGCATGCGTGCAACCAGACGGGAATCGCTTAGTTCCCCGTAGCGAATCGCAACGTCGAAATCGTCCCGGAGAACGTCGAGGACGCGGTCGCCGACGTTGAGCACCAATTTGACGCCGGGGTGAAGGCGCAAGAACTCGTCAAGCATTGGCAACAGCACGGTACGCCCGAGGTCGGACGGCGACGTCACCCGTATCGTGCCTATCAGCACCCCGAGCTCGGCATCGAGCTGCGCTTCGCCTTCGGCAAGAAGTTCAAAGGCACGCTGTGCGTAGTCGAGGAGCACCCCGCCCGCAGTGGTCAGCCGCATCGCGCGGGTGGAGCGCTCGAACAATCTCGTACCCAATTGAGCCTCGAGTCGCTTAAGCGTAGCACTCGCAGCAGCCGGCGTGATGTCACTGACGGCAGGCGCCGTCGCATGGCCGGGTCCGGACGGCGGCGCCACTCTCTCTTGCGGAACGATTGACCGGCTCTAGCCTTGAGCAGGCCTTGATGATCAGCGGCGGCTTCGCAGCGGTTGCTGTCTGTCGCTTCCTGGGAGCGAACCCACACAAACCAGCATCAAGCGGTCGCTGACGTCGTCAAACGTGGGAAGCAAGAGGGCCACCTATACGTACTGAACCGGTCAAGGAGCCCGACCAAGACTACCAATGCCGCACTGATGCCTCTTTGGCGCTGGACCGCACCATTCGCCCTCTCTCTAGCATCGATCTGCTCAGGGTTAGGCCAACTCACCGGCGTCGTCAGCGTCGTCCACCTCTTCTGAGTCGGGCGGTGCAGGGATGAAATGTTCCTCATCGCCTTCGGCTTGCTCAGCGTGAGCCTTCGCCTCGCGCTCCGCTTCAATCGCTGCCAACATTTGAGTGACCAGCGGTTCCAACGCTGTGACGCCGTCGTTGTACTCCTCAGTCCGCAGTAGCTGCCGCTTGCGCTCGAAGGGAATGACCTTACATCCCTCGGGCGGGGTCCAACCCTGCGGGACCGATTCATTGGCCACGAACACTTGATGCGACGTTGCGTGCTTGTAGATGGTGTCGAGCAGCTTGGCGGTATTCGCGTCGTCCAACCCCTGCTGTCGCGGCGTGTCGACAATGAACGGGAAGGCTGGTCCGTCGCTGCAACGGCTGTTCAGGGCAAGCAGCGCCATATGCATAGCCAAGTAGATACGAGGGCCGGAGCTACCCGACGCCTTCGCCCCGGGGCGCGCGCCAATCTTCACTGTACCAATTTCGGCTTTGGCGATGCCTAGTCGGTCTGCGTATGCGCTCAACTCGCCCTTGAAATCTTCGCGGACTTGCTTCTCGCGGGCCCTCTCTGTAAGCCCAACAAGCTCGGCTTGTAAAGCGTCCCGCTCTCCTTTGAACTCGTCAATCTGCGCAGCCAGGTCACGCTTAGTACGGTCGTAAGCTTGCTCGAGAGTGGTTCGGCTCTTGGCCGCAATGATGTCGCCGACCGTCGTACCGTCCTTCGCACGCGACATTGACACGCGAAGCTCATTTAGGCTTGAGGAGACGACCTGGAGCTTGGTGCGCAAGTCCTGCTCTCTTTTTTGAACAGATGCAAGCTGGCTGCGCACAGAGATGACCAACTGGTGAGCATCTTCCGCGTCGGTCGCCAGTTCCACCTTAGCTCGAAAGGAACTACCGTGCACCTGACCGCAGGTTGGGCAGGTGAGGTGACCGTCGTCGGGGATCTTCGACAAGTACGCTAGGTCCCCTACCAAGTCTTCCTCGGCACGCATCACCATCTGCAGCTCGGCGACCTTGGTTTGGCGATCCTCGGCCACCTCGACCAGCGCAGAACGGACTTCGTCCTCCTCCTTAGATAAGGCTGCAGCACGTTCAGTGAGATCCTTCAGCTCATTGGCGAAAATTTGCTCGTCTAGCGTCGCCCTAGACTCGGGAAGCATCGCGCTGACCTGCTCGAAGGCCTTGGATTGCACGCGCGACTGAATTTTGGCTTCGCGCAGCTTATAGTCGATTTCGTCTCGTCGTAGCTGAGCAAGGAAGTAGCGTTGTGGACGCAGCCCGGTGAACGCTTCAAAGACAACGGGCTCCCAGCGGAGGAACTGCCCAAGACCTGCGAACGTGGCCCACTTGCGGCTCCAGCCACCCTCTTGGTCGATGTAGAAGGGTAGTACAGCGTACTCGGGCCCCGCAAGTCCGAACAGGCCTTCTTGCTGGCGCTGCAGCTTCAGGGGGAAGTCGAACAGTTCGACAAAGAACTCCGTCCAGGCCTTGGCGCTCTCAGTGCCGATTAAGAGTTTGCCGTCGGCGTCGAACGCCGCGCGCTGGTGTCGCCCTGAGCGCAGGAAGGTGTACCTCTTATTCCCGATAGATAGCTCAGTCGCAGCTGCAATGTTCGAGTCCCACGAACCGGCGTTGCGCGCGGCGGGCTCGCATCCAAGCGTCCAGACCAGGTGCTTGAGGACGCGCGACTTCCCAGTCTCGTTAACCCCCGCGAGCAGGTTCTTGGTCGGGCTGAAGGTCTCCCTTCGAGCGCTCGCGTTCTTTTCGGACACGAGCCAGAGCGCGTGAAAGGTGACGGTCGCTCTCATTTCGTGTTCTCAGGTTGCGAATAAGCCGAAACAGGTGGTAGGTGTTTGGTTGGGTTTGCATCTTCGTAAATCATCGCCATCAGGCAGTAGAGGTATTCGCGTTTAAACAATCCAATGTCAGGGGGCGACTGCTTCTGCAGATCTAGATACCAAATTTCGAACATTTCGGTCAGACGGGCGACGTCTGTGTACTCGCCGTTGCCCATGTAGATATCCTTCAGCCGGGAGGCGAGCATCGGCGTTGCGGTCGTACGGTCAGATATCTGAACGCAGGCTCGCGCCATTTCCCGGCGCATTTGGCGAACGACCGCTGGAGGTGCCAACTCAGCATTGAACCTGTCGATAACCGACTGCACATGATCGGACGTGGGGATTGCGTGGTCGTTAGCTGCGGCTAGGTACTCAGTGACGTTTGCCCGTGTGACGGCTCTCGCAAGTAGCTCTGCGAAATTTTTCGCGTGACGCGTGCTAGCGGCGCGCAGGTTGACGTATGACGCGATGACCAAAACGGCCAGGAGGGTAGCCTTCCCGCTGAGTTCAAGCCCCGTCGCAATCTGTAACTCGGCGCATTCGCCTGCCACGAACTTATGGGGATCAACAGCTGGGCAGTCGGTGACAGTAAGCTCAAAATCGTCGAGGTCGATTGCCTCTTCCACGGGAACATCAAGCTGCGCGCGAAGCTTTGCTTCGATGTCCTTCTTGGCAGCTTCCGGCAGCGCGGCCAGGGAGACGCTACTGACCATCACCGTTCCGCCTGCGGCCTTGGGGACTTCGAAGGATGCGTCTGACGCAAAGACGAGGCCCGCCTTTGCAAGGTCCGAGAACCGGCGGCGATGGACGTACAACTTTGCAAGAATCGACGGTTTTACCTTTTTGGGTTTGGATTTCTTGCCCGTTTTACCCTTGCCTGCGGCTGGCGCGGTTGCTGGGTCGGCATGGCTGTCAGCGGCAGGGTCGTTCACCGCCTCGTCTTCTGGCTTGTCTGCCTTCAGCAAGCTCGGTAGCGTCCACTTGAGGGCCGACTCGTTTTTCTTCAGTTGGACGAACCGAACCGTCGTCGGGTCGGTAGAGGAATTCAGAAGAGCAATGTCCTGCTGCCACTCAAGGACGACGGCATAGTCGCCCGGATTTCGGTGCGCTCGCAGTGCCTCCAGCACTGCGAGCCACACCTGAAAGCTGAAGCCCTTGATGGCATGCCTACCGCCGGTCTCGTCGCCCTCGAAGTCATGGAAAAGGTCCGTGAGGACCTTCTGCAGCGGTGGTTCCGTCAACGTATTTGCTGTCATCAAGCGTCTGGTGCGTGCACAAAACAACGGAAAGGCCTGTGTCTCGCGAAATCCCTACTGCATGCGAGCATTGAGTCGTGAAGGATCAATACATCCGAAATATTAGGTATGTAGACTCAACAGTAGCGATTATCGCGCCAATTTTTTCGCTAAAGGGTGCCCACAGGGCTGGTCACTGCAGCCCTTCTCATTGCGAATTGTTGATCGACCGCTGCGTGCAATAGCCGTCGCTGGTCAACCCATGGTTCAGCGTCTGCAATCAGCCTAAAGCTGACCGATGCCCGCGCCCCACCCTACCATGGCGGGCTCACATCCACGAACCGAGACACCGAAGCCCAATTCCGTCAGGATGTCTTGCAGAACGCGGTCAAAGCCACCGTCCTGTCGCGATGGCAGGACCTGGAGCTCCCCAATGCCTGGCTGGTGGCTGTCTGTTCCAGACAGTCTGGAACCTGCAACGCGGCCGCCCGCCTGGCCAGGGCATCAAAGACCACGACCTGTTCTATTTCGATCCCCCCGACCTGAGCGAGGCCGCTGAAGCGCAGGCCCAGTCCCGGGCAAGGTCCCTGCTGGCTGACCTTGACGCCACGGTTGAAGTGGCCAATCAGGCACGTGTCCACCTCTGGTACTCAGGGCACTTCGGGCGACCATGCCCACCGCTGCAGTCGAGCGAAGATGGCATTCGGCGCTTTCTCGTGCTGGAAGCGTTTGTGGGCATTCGCCCCCATGAATGCCACGCACCGTTTGGCTTCTCGGGGCTGTACGCGGGCTCGTTCACACCCAACCCACTCACGCCGTATCCGGAGCTGTTTGCCGCCAAGGTGGCCAGCTACCGAGCACGCTGGCCCACATCAGGGCGCGCGCCGACGCTGCTGAGCGAGACCTAGCCCGGGTCCACGCCGGTCACGCACGGCGCCCAAACCCTCGCGCCAAGCCCGTTTTTCTCCGCCTCTTCGAGATTTTTCTCGCCCACTTCGAGATTTTCTCTCTCAGTTCGAGACATTCACACGAACCCCGGCCTGCGCGGCCTGCTGATCGGCGTGGTAACTCGATCGCACCATGGCCCCCACGGCGGCGTGCGTGAAGCCCAGGCGCTTGGCCTCTTCTTCGAACGCCTTGAAGGTGTCGGGGTGCACGTAGCGACGCACCGGCAGGTGGTGACCTGAAGGCGCCAGGTACTGGCCGATGGTGATCATGTCGATGTCGTGCGCGCGCATGTCGCGCATCACCTGCAGGATCTCTTCATCGGTCTCACCCAGGCCG
>JACCDV011040156.1_pt1 | contig 16572 bp, 15 predicted proteins | sample 7446131 | NCBI WGS metagenome assembly JACCDV01 (sample SAMN15323448, study PRJNA562643) | freshwater metagenome | isolation source: river surface water | place: USA:Blue River Watershed | collected 2017-08-17 | reverse complement strand
GCCTTTGTTAAATACAGGTTGTGGAAGTTTTCAATCACTGCCCGAGATGCCTCGGCTAAATTGGCCACATCGCAAGCAAACAATTTAACAGCGTCAACCACCTTTTGGAGTTATTTCTAGTATTTGCCCTTATCAGCAAAGTACTATTTGTCGGCTTGCAAAGTCTTCCTTAAGTCATTAATATGCTGCCTGCCCTTAATGAAGCCATAGATCATAAACGCTAAAAATCCGATTCTTAGTGCAGTCATAGCAATGGTTCCTTTCGTCCATTTTCCTTTATTGTTCGGACTTTGCGCTTCAGGAGTTATCCTTTCTGATGCAGCAGCCTCGGGAGGGACCTGCCTTTCACTTACTCCAGTCTCATTAAAAGAGCTGATTCTAAGTTTCCCTGTGGAAAATCTAATCTTTTCAGCAACTGTTTTGCCAGCTTGCTTGACATTACTTTTCAAAGCCTCGTACTGCTTGGGAGCAACTTCTTTCCAAAGCATAAAGGTAGCCATGGTGAATCCAACAAGTGACAAAGAAAGGCCAGTATAATCGCTATTCGTCATGGCTAATTTGTTGGCAAGCGTGTCTTTAAAATCTTTGTCAATAATCCCAACCAAATTAACCTGGGCTTAGATCTCCTTTGCAACCATTTCCCAATTCTGAACAGTGTACAGGTTGCAGGTGTTAATCTGTTAGAAGAGGCTATCATTAAATGACATTTTCTCCATTTGAACGTAAATGTTGGAAACGGCTTCGATCTAAGCTTGGTGATTTTGCCACAACTCGCGGATTTGTTTTTAGACGATATGTGTTTAGGCCTCGTTCCAAATGGCCCCACCAACGGCAAGCATCTAAAGACCTGCAAGCACTGCTAACATTAATTTATTTATGAGAAATATTCTTCTAAAACGGATTAATACTAAGTTCAGATACTCTTAGTATAAAATAAATAACAGCGTATCATCTCTACATTTCATTATTAATATTAGTCCTTTTTCATTTCATTTGTCATCAAACCAACAAAAAACCACTGCTTTTTAAGAAGACTTTTCGCATATATCGTATTAACAATTCTCTTTAAAATTTAGTCTTATAAACCCTTTAACATCTTTTTCCACAAAAAAAGTATAAGTTTTATCGATTTTTAAGAAATCAGATATTTTTACGATTTTACCCTTAGTTTTTTGAAAGCGTTATTTGAATAAATGGTTCAAATATTTTTGCGAACTTAATTTTATTATAAACAACCATGGGGCCTGTCATTGTTGCCATAGCTATTGGCATAGGAAGTGCTATTGCTGCCAAAATTACTGCAGATATGGTCGAAGACCTAAAAAATCAAATCAACAGAATCGTCAATCAATACAAAAGTGACTCGGACCGTCTAAAGGCCCTTCAATAGCTCTTGAAAAAGCTCGATTTAGATAAGGTCTATGAAGTGATGAAGAAGGTGAGCACGGGAGTCTCAGGCAGCTTCAAGACATTCTTGGTTGACCAACAGGAAAGAATGAAGTACATCACGAATGTGAAACTCAAGGAAATAGGAAAGGAACCCTTAGCAGGGCTATTTGAGAACTTAATGCAAATGCTCAATGTTGTAGGCTCAGTAATGATGGCTATATAGATAGCCGCTGCGACCAACCCTGCGACTATCGTCATTAGCGGGATTATGCTTGTCCTTAGTGGCATCCTCGGAATCTTTAGCACAATCACCAATATTATGGCCATCGGTGAGCTCAAAAAGAAAAAATAAGACCTTATTGAATACTTCAAAGCAGGAGGCTAATTCTAAAAGGCCCAAATCAAGCTCAAGGACAGTGCTATCCAAGTCATTAAGAATCTCTATATGTTAATCGTCAATGGAAAAAATATGCTTAAAATGCTTAGCGCAAGAATCACCCTCCTTCAGCTTGAGGGTTCTTAGTTGGACTATGGAGCCTCACTTCGTGCACTTCAAGCCGATCCTTTTGACCACGGATTTTAAAAACTTATTTTGGACACTTATCTTAGCTTTATAGAAATTCATAACAATAAAAACTTAGGACTTAGTGCGAAGATTAGTCGAATATACACAATCCTTTAATCTGTGATGAATTCCCAAAATATTCCAAAAAAGCTCGAAGAATTTACTAATATTATCTCACAGTTCACAGAAGGAACCGATATTGCGAAAAAAATATAATCTTAATATGCATTTGTTCATTAGCTAAACTCTAAAAGATTGGCATTTGCCAAAAGATTTGAGTCAAGGTCATCGCAAACAGAGTAAAAATTGGTTGGGTACGACCAAAGACTTTTGAACTCCGTAGTTTAGTCTTTTGAATTTCCCGCAGGGACTCCTTAAAACAAAAAGAACCTCCATCTGGCTGAACTCGTCTCTTACTTTACTTAAAAATTTTATGGGGATCCCAATGATAAATCCGGAGAGACTCTTTATGGATTAAATCTAAAGGAGCTAAGCAAAAAAACTAGAATGCTTGAGTACATTGATGCCTTTTAGCTCACTAATGCGTTCATTCTGCCATAGCCTTTAAAGGGGGAATAAAAAGTTGACTGGACCATAAAGAAGAATAAGCTGATAGAGGAGTTTACAAAAAGCAATAAGCCAGCAGACAAAGTATTTTTACAGTTTCTGTATATGAGAATATAATACGTAAAGAATACTGTTGCAGGGTAGTAAATAATAAACCTAAATATGACCTATGGTGCACAACTCAAAATCAGAGGGGATAGTTCCAAGTATTAGCTCAGCATTTAGGATCTAAACCGGTTGATTACTGCCTAAGATATTAAGAAAGCCCGAAGTTAAACCTATGCAGCCACTTCTAAGACAATCAATCATGTGTCAACTCCATCTTATATCAAGGGAGTTTAAAATATTCTCACTGGCAAGCTTCAATCAACACTTCAGGGATTGAAAGGAACATCGTGGATAGTTAAAATGCTCCCTCCGGAGCAAAAGAATTTCAAAATCGGAGAAAGAACTGTTGAAGAGCACGTGAATAATTTTAAAGGAATTAGCATAAATTTAAAAGAGATAAAGTTTTAAACTAAAGCGGTTTCTTTGAAAAACACTCTTATTCCTCTAAATATTTAAAAATTCACAAATGCAAACATTGATTTGATTTTCTCAAACATACTTTTGTTCGTTATGGGAATTTGTCATCCTTGGAGAGTGCAGTCCATTGAAATAACAAAAAATGGAAACCTCTACGAAAGTGTTGTATAGTGGTCAGAAGATACAAACAACAAAGAATTCCTTGGGAAAGTGATGAATTACAAGATTGTTAAAGATACAAAAGATCTTAAGCCATTAGCATAAACCTTAAGAGATGAAAAAAAAGAACTATTTATTGTAAATTTAACCGCTTTCAATGAACTCATTTGTTGGTACATTGAATGAAAATGATCCAATTTGATTTATTATAAATAAGAATAAGGAATTTCTAGCATTTTATTTTAAAAATAAAGGTTTCAGCCTCATTATTTTGCATGATTCACACTATAAGGTTAAATAAAGTAATAATAAGTATTGATAATAAATATTCGAATTGATTATTCACTTTTTTGCCTTAAGCTTCTTTAAAGCAGTTATGATTTGGTTTTTTATTGTCCAATTACCAACGTCTTTCGCTTCCTTAAAGGCGAGCTAGTAGAATTTAATTGAGAGCTCAGAGTGCCCAAGATGCTCATGCTCAACAGCAATATTATAGTAAGCTAATAGAGTCATATGCCTTATTTCTCCTTGCTCCTTTTCCGAAATGGTATTGCCAAACCTATTTTGGTATTTTTATAGATTTTCTAGGCTTGTCTTTATTGTTTCAATCGCCTCCTCATGTAGCGACAAATGAGAAAGAATTACGCATTTGTTAATATATGTACTTGCTATCGATTTATAAGTATCCTCGAAGTTTTTTTCAAGGAGCCCTTACTAAATTTATAGTGCAACCTAGAGAGACTTCAACGCATCCTCATTTTGACGATTTTATTTATAGATGCAGCTAAGGTTATTAAAGCAAAGAGCTCTAAGCTGGAGAAGTTTTTATTGAGGACGAAGATTATTCCTTACTGCCTTATAAAAGAGCATATCGATGCACTTGGAAATAAGATTGAGCTTCTAGTCGAACTAAAGACTATTGCCAGCCATAACCTTTATATTTATCTTATTGATAAAAGTGGTAAGCTCCTGAAGAAGGGACAATCCCTTGGGTAAAGGCTCCTTGTTTTATAATGCAGATGCTATCAGATAGACCAATCGTTCGTGAACGAGGATCTAAGTGAACTCTTGGGGTTTATTTTGTAAGTATTGATGGTATTTTCTCAGTAAGAGCAAAGGTTATTTATATTCGTTTTATTAACTTTACATTCTTAAAATTATTATCAACCAAAAGCAAGCTTTATGTAACTAATATATTTGAGATCATTTATTGAAAATAGAAAAAATTATATGCTTCGCGAATATTATTTAAGTTATAAATAAAACGAAGATGAATAAGACAGGTTAAAATACATTCACTCGCACAGCTAAGAGTAGTCTCTATAACACTACGAACCAAGAATATGGTACTCCTTGGGTCCAGAGCAACACGAGGCCCGAGTTGGTTGACTTGAAGAAAGATGTCATCCCGACATATTCAGAAATTGTGGGATCCTTGGGAGACTTTAAGAGAGCCGAGAAATTGATAAAGAGCAAAGTGATTAGAGAGACTCTTGAAAGAGAAGGGGTTGACCCTCATTCCTAGAACTCACGATTTCAGAAGAAAACTGATTTTCATGTAACTAATGGATACTCTGCCTATCCAGACCATGGATTAAATGTAGGTCCACCCACCTACAGGACCAACAATATGAACTATGGAAGCAGTCGACCCGCAGAGTTCTAAATCCAATAGAAGTATTTCCCATGCAACAGTAACTTCACCACGCATTTCAACGGAGGCACTTACAAGTTCAATGGGCTCAACACAGTCAAGACAGTCTCAGGTGTTCATAATTTCCTCAACGATATGTGATTAGAATCATTATTTACATCTATACATTTACTTAATCGACAATAAATTCTTTAATAGATCAATCATACTTATTCCTAAGCACTCCTTAATGAGTATATTTGTTAGAAGTTTATAATATTTCTTGTAAGATGAGAAGCGAAGATCAGAGTGGTCCTTGGTGGGGAAAGGCCAAATAATGGGTGTAATTAGACATTAATATAGGCAGAAACAATATTTCAAAGTTGCGCATACGATTGATATTGGTCTGAACGATGAAAGTGCAAAGGAGATTTGGATATTAGGACATCATTGCAAAGATAATTAAACAGCACGAACTATTTATTGCTCAACTCTATGGTTTACCTATAGAGAGTCATTATTATTCAAACAATCTCAATTGACATCAGATGTTGGATGGGGTTGCATGTTGAGGGTTGGCCAAATGATGCTCGCACAAGTACTTAGGAGAGCTTAGGGAATATAGAATTACAGCAATGAATAATTTATCGGCACATTGATTGACAGTTTTATGAGCGAAAAAGGGCATTACAGTATTCAAAATATGGTAAACAAAGGAATTTAATTGTATAAAAAAGGCGCAGGCTAATGGTTCACTCCATCAGAAACAGCATTCATCTTAAAAGAACTTCAGAACAGCAACAAATCATCAAAACTCAGGACAATAATATTCCATAATGAATTCGAATCATCATCAGCTTTATCTTACCTAAGCACATAGAATGCAGATAAAAGCAACAATATAACAATAGGCTATATTAAAAAGAACAAATAGGCAATAAAGTTCGGAGAAGAAGTGACTATTTTTCCAGGTCTCATCATCATCCTAGTAAGGATAGGATTGAACAACCCACAGCCTGAAATGCTTTAATCGATTATCACCATAATGAAAATGAGTGCCTTTGTTGGAATACTAGGAGGCAGGCCAGGAAAAGCTCACTATATAATTGGAACAACTAATAAAAATTTTATATATCTCGATCCACACTGTGTTAAAGAAAATAAAGAAACTTAGTAATTCTTTTGTAATAACATGTTTTCAATGAGCCAATAGAAGGTCGACACTTCAATGGGACTATGCTTTTATGTTGACAACTATGCATAGTTTATAACTTTGAGTGACGAATTAAGGTAACTCAAAAGCAATTCTGTCTTTTTAAGTTACTCCATACTGTAGCAACCAAAATTAGTAGAGATTAATTCTCCTTAATGGTTTTAAGTTTTACAATGATTATGCTATAAGTTATGATAAAAATATTATGTATCATGTGAGGCATTCGGAAGGGACATAGAACTATTTCTCAGTGATAAAGCAGCTCAAGGCTTCCTCCCTTAGGAAATCTAAAGGGAATTCGACCACATGGCCAACAATATTGCCTTTAAGCTCGTCATACAGCTGAATGTTACTTTCCGTGCGTATGTCAGTGATCTTCTTCCGGGTTGTCATCAGATTATCAGGATAGCATCCAAATATCTTGCGATAGCATTATGTATTTGATTCAGCACGGTTCGCTATCTTCTCCCAAGTCTCACAACTTACTGGATCCAATATTTATTCCTAAGTAAAGCCAAAGTGCTCCTTCCAAAGCTTAACTCTTAACTCGTAAGCCAATTGGGAAACTAACACTGATTCGCCATTAATCACTCCTTCAATAAAATCCTCACTCCTTGTTATCATGGCAATCTAGGAATCTCTGTTACCAACCATACTGCGATCATTGATGTTTGCCGATCCACATATGACTATTTCGTCATCAATGATCATGATTTTGGAGTGAAGATAGACCATTTCAGTGACAGGCTCACTCATTTAGTCGAATCTACCATGGTTTCTTAATCCGAAGAATTGAATATATCTGCCTGGATCATTGGTATGATTGAGAAGTCGATGCCAAAGACTTGATTAGCCTCGGCATATTGTGTCATATTGCCATTGCATCACCTTCCTCAATAGCAAGCACTAGTCATTTTCAAGATCGCCTGAAAAGCCAGGAATCAAAGGAAGCAAAACATAGACTCTAAACTCCTCCTTTTGCTGAATTGCCTTGGCTATTCTTAAGTAGAGTGCATAAGCGATTTCGTTCTTGACAGTGGAAGGATCTGCTGTTGAGGAAATGAAAAATTGGTTTTAGATATAGATATAGCTTTTTGCTTGAGATATTAGTTGTAGATAAGCAATTTGGATGCTAAACTAATTATTGCTGGGCTGGCATCCTATTGACCAGGTTCCTACTGATCTTACTACCTGGCATTAGTCATTTCCCTCAAGAAGGGATTCTCCGTTATAGTTGCTATGGAACATTGAAGAGTCCATTTATGACTGCTCTTCATCAGACTCAATCTATTTGTCTTATTTGTTTATATTAGAAGGGTTCTTTTCTCGATTCTCATTCACCTTCTAAAGGCAGTTTATATAATCTTTGTCTATGTATAAACTCATGAAATCTGCAATCTTGTCTCCTGTAAGTAAAAATGAATTAGTCTTTTTTGGTCCTTTTTCTACTATCTAATCTACTTACAGACTTTATTTGATTTACTTAACTTACTCTACTGAAAATCTTTTAGATATTCCACTGCCTCTGCGCTTGGCCTTCCCTTGCTTTTTATTCATTATTTTTTCTTCATTGTCTTGCTTCTTTGTGATCTATTGGTTGACTTCTTTGAAATATTTTTAAAAGTAATCTTCGTTAGTATTAAGCTTTATCTTAATCTATGAAGCCTGTTTTTATGCATTTCCAATTTAAGTAATCGATTTTCTTACTTTCTTTGCTATCTATTTGCCTTTCTTGCTCATAGTCTTCTTGAGCTTAGCTATCTTATTTTCAATAGATTTAAATAATGTTTTTGGTTACTATTAAGGTAGTACTTTAGTTGAAAAGACAGACTTTACATCTATTTGAAACAATGAAGGAGAATATCCAGTTTAATTCTCTTACTATTAGATCCTATTTTCATAGCGAATGAAATGCCAAAGTTGGTGGAAGTGATGCACCAAATCAGTTGTTACTTTTCCCCTCACGCACAGACCTACATCATGCCATGGCAATCTAGGTTGGTTTCTCATTATATGTGGCACTGTAGGGTTGCGCACATTCATCTCGTCATTAGCCCGAGTATTATTATATTCAATTCCAGGGTATTTTGCCTCATTTCCAAACAACTAATGCTTGTGCTCATCATATCGTCCATAGCACAAGTCAAATCCTCCTAAAAAAGCTTCGGATTAATCAATTATAACAGTTTTTCCGTGGTGAGACCAAAGGATTGGTATTTTATCACAAGGATGCCTCAAAATAACAATATTTGGACTTTTCCCTTGAAGCTTTTCCTTAAAGTACAATGAATCATTTGGTAAAAAGCAAGATTAATGATAAAGAATAATTGATACCTTGACACCTCGCTGAGCAGCTTACACAAGCACACTTTTAAGGGAAGATTTTTACTTTTAACCTTTTTCCCCACGGACCAATAGAAATTAAGGCGAGAGGAACCATCCAGTGATAAGAATATTGTGTTTGGCTTTTTGGATTGAATTGTAGATGGCTTCAAAGTATTACTCTCCATCAACTAAAAATTTAACTGAATTCCCCATCCTTATTGGCGCAAAACTATTGAATCTATTAAGGCTCATATAGCAACTCTATTCACAGCTTCTTCTGAGAACATAAAGGAAGAAAATAAAGTCTCTGATATTTTTGGCTTAAAGACTCAGCTTGCGATGGTTAGCAAACAGAACAACTCCAAACTCAATTCCTGTTTGAGGCTTTCCGAACTAAAAATGGAATCCTTGGCTATAAGATAAGAACTCTCTAAGTTGCCCATTTTAGTTATAGTAGCCTACTCCTTTGGAGTAAATGCTCACCTTCCTTTCCTTCCATCCCTTAAAAATGGCTCCCATCTTGCAACACATACTCTCTTTGTATCTTCCCCCACTCAACTTACGCATCATAAAGCTGTGATAGGATGATTTATTTTCTTCAAAGAAAGTGAGAGATAAGCATGAAGGTTAGACAGTGCAGACCTCAGCTAAGGCTTATTAGTAAATTTGGCCTTGCTTTTCTAACTACTCTTCCTTTATTTTTTACAAAAGCTAGAGAGTCTTCTTTGAAATTTTGCTCCTAATCTTTTCATCAGAAAAGAATACATGCAGCTCCTTGCTTTCTTTCATAAGGTAGCTCACCCTGACTGTGGTTGATACTTCAAATTTGAAGATTGTCTAATCAAAGTGCTTTTGCTGTTGTAGGAAGTAACGGTCTGAGTACAGTTCTCCCAGTGCTTCCTAGAAAAGCTACTTGCGGTTGATTGCTTTCAAGCAGAGTATTCTCTGAATTGCTTGCTTTTCGATTTGCATTAATATTATAGAAAAACAGATGCATTATATAAAACTTTAGAATCTTCTCAATTTAATTTATTATTGGTTATCCTTATGAGTTTGCTCTCAATCGACAGCACCCGCAAAATTACTTCAACTACACCCTATCAAAGGTCATATACTTTTGCTGAAATATATCACAAGGGAAGATACGACATTCCCAAAATGATTGATTTTCTCAAGCGATAAGGAAGACTAAGCAAAGATGTGGTTGTGTAGATTATATAAAGAGCAATTAAGATATTACGTAAATTGAATTGGAAATAGAAATGGAGCCTAATCTCTTACGCATCAATGAGTAAGTATGGGTAGTGGGGGATATTCACGGGCAATTATACGATTTTATCAATTTATGCGAGACGCAGTTTGACTTGCGAAAGGACTCGTTTCTTTTTCTTGGGGACTATGTAGATAGAGGATATTTTTCGATTGAGGTCATGCTATTGTTGTTGATTTCAAAGCTGAATAGTCCTAGAAAGGTATTTCTGCTCAGAGGAAACCATGAAAGTCAAGAGATGACAAGTTATTTTAATTTTAAGCTATAATGTACAAAGATATTCATCCAAGGTTTAAAAAAGTATGATCAAGAAGTCTATCACCTCTTTGTAGATTTATTTAACTCTCTTCCGCTTGCAGCCATAGTCAATAACACTTTCTTATGTTTGCACGGGGGAATATCTTCAAATTTAGTTCATGTAAGCTTTCCTCTATGAAGATAAACAATATTACACGGATTAATAGGTTTCAAGAAATAACTAATAGCGGCTTACTGTGTGACTTGATGTGGGCTGACCCAAACCTATAGAATGATGGGAGCTTAAAATGCCTGCAAAAATAAAATTCCTTGCGTGGATGCTCATACATTTTTGGGAAATAGCTTGCACATCAATTTTTGACTTAGAATAAGCTACAGTGCATAATCCGAGGGCATCAGGCATAGTAGCTTGGATATCGCTTATTCAACTGGTCTGGCGAAAATGTTTTCCCATGTGTCATAACTGTCTTTTCTGCTCCAAATTACTGTGATTTCTACAATAACAAAGGAGCATGCTTGAAAATTAATGTACTTCCAATTAATTTCAGCAAAAATAATTAACATTCGTACAGTATAGTTAAGTTGAGCACCCATACACCCTTCCAGACTATATGGATATCTTCTAATGGTCGGTTCCTTTCGTGGCCTAAAAGGTGAGTTCCATGATGTTTCATCTGCTACTTCCCAACAAATAAATTGAGCTATAGGAGAGTCCTGATATGAAGTTTATTTTGAAGATGTAGATAATAAAGAAGATAATGAATGGCCATAAGAAGTTAGCAGAGGTTAATAAGGAATATACTAGCCTTTCTGGCCGCTCACTTGATAATATTCTAATCCATGATTAAAAGGCCATCTAATGCATTAAAGACCATGAGAAAAGAGGCAGTTTCTAGGCTAAACGATCAATTGACCTCAAATACGAAAAAAGGCCTTTGATTTTTAGCTCCCTTTAATTGTGATCTTGGTAATTAATAGGCTGAATATCTTATAGCAAATTTTAATCCAATAGTTGGAATATAAATAATTTTAATGGACAATCATTCAATTAAAAGCCATAGTTTAGCCTTTATCGATACAAACTTTGGTCTACAGGATTAAATTCCTCATTCACATTGTTCCTGTATTCACTGTGTCAACAATACTAAGCCCTTAGTTAAAGCAAAAGCACCAAGGATAGTTTCAAAAAAATAAAAAAAGCTAAACGACAGTCAAGCGTTTCGACTTATTTTGAAGTAAATGGCACAACACGGATTCGTAGGTCACGTAGAGGCACCAGACACGTTTATCATTGAAAGCTCATGCCTTATCTTTTCGAACAAATCAGGAAAAATGAGAATCAAATAAGGGCAAACAAATATATAAGTAAAGAGGCATTTCGATGATCAAAGAAGAAGAACTCAAAGCAATTTTGGCAACCCAAGCTTAGTTCCAAATAATTTGAGTAAGATAAATCTGTCATAAAGTATCCCCAGTGTAAATACTATGATTCCTAAGTTTTCTAAAGAAATCGCAATAATGACTTATAAGGACACCACATAACAAATTATAAACGAAGCACTGATGAGTAAGATTTTATAGAAAAGAAAGAATGACCCTTTTTGGTAAGAAGTCTCTCATATCTTGCAAATCCCTCTAGAACTAAGACAACCCATCCAAAAATATAAGTACCATTACTAGAGAACCAGTTAAACTCTCATACAGCTCACTACAATTATGTAGAAAACAGTAAGGCTAGTGGACAATATTGAGTAAAAATCAATGGTAAAGTAAACACCAAAAGGTGAGAATAAATATGAGGAAGATATGGAGATTAATCCAGAAATGAAGTTATCTAAACCTTTATCTCAGAAAATTAGCAGGAATAATTCACTTAGCTTTTCTCCAAAGACCAAGAAAAATATGAGCATGCAAGAACCAGTAAACTTTAGTTTAATTTCTGGATTTTAAGAAAAGCTGCAGTAACTAGAGACTTCATCGTTTGAGATTGTAGCTTTTCTATAAGTTGCCTGCCAAATAAGAATCCTTAATGCTATATTTGAATATTTTATTGATGAGAAGGGAAGGATCTTTCTTTCCAACACCAAAGAAGTCATTTCATAGAATCTTGAAGCCAATTAGCTATCATTAATTCACTCCAGATATGAGCCTTTGGAAGAAATAGGGTTAGAGTAATTAGTTATTGCAAAGCGCACATATGACAAGAAATAGGAAGAATAGCTTTGGAAGATATGCTCAGCGGTTGTCAATTAATGTCTGTAAATACGCAAAATCGAGCTTAATCTAACTGATTACAAAAGACCGAATAACTAAACTCTTTTGAAGATATTCTTAAAGATATTTCCTGACTTCAAATCTGAGACAATATTCGGGAGTCAAAACTGGAAGAATGATTTGACCAATTTCGTGGCTTAAATTCGTAAGAAGATAAATAAGATAATCCGAGAGGATGAGGGAATTCGTATTCTGAGAAGATTTAATATTTAATTCCGCAGAACATTCCATTGATTCTCCATTGTCTTCATTATAAGTCTTACTTGCTGATTGTAAGAAACATGAACAACTTAAGTAAGGGAGGATTGATTCCTACGAAATAATATAGTATGTAATTTGCTTTGAGTATCCTGAAAGATGAAGATATAATTAGTTGATTAATAGAAGAATATCTTATTAGATTCAAATTAAAACACAGAAAGATAGATATAAGAATCTCCAAGTATTATTTATGGAGTCCGAAAAAATGATATAAAATAGTTTGATTCACTCATGTTTGAGTTATGTAGAGAACTGGATAATGGTTCTAGTTGGCTTTGTTTTGTTAGTTTAGTTTGATTGTTAGGTGGGTGATGGGTGGATCTTTTAATGCATAATATATTTGATAATTGGATGATGCGCGAGCGCAAGGGGTGGACATAGAGCTAGGATTAGGTTCTAAAATAGCTTATCGAAGTGCGTGGTGAAATTAAATGGAGTGCCATCGCCCGCATCATGGAGCAGTAATTTAATATTGTTGGCAAAACAGGCAAGCAATGCCGCTAAAGGTAAGACCTTCATTCGATACAGGTATCATAACCACCTCAAATCCAATATTTGGAATGGCGACTGGAGCCAGGAATAGGACAAATAACTGCTTAAATGGCATCAGGAGTTCGGCAATAAGTGGTCTCTAATTGCCCAAAGAATACCAGGCAGGTACTCGATTATCTATATTAGAGCTTAGAATTGCGTTAAAAATCACTTTTACTCCAAACTTAGAAAAGTCGTTAGGAAATTGAATAGAATCACAGCTGAATATTCCTAATAGGACACATCCGTCATTCCCAAGACCCTCCTCTCCAGGATTATTGAAGTTAGTGAATCCAGATTTAAGCTAAGCACTAAGATAAGTGAGTAATGGGTCTCATTTTGCCTAAGTATTTCTTTTAGTATATCTATAGGATTAATCGCAAAACTCTATAATTATTAATCTACGCTGCCACATACTAGCTAGAATTAATCATATTTCTAAACAACTAACTAAATCATCCAGGATATCAGTTATTTCGAACAAAATTTTAAGAAAAAAAAAATTAGCAAAAAAGATACGAATGAGGGAGTCTATAAGCAAAGGAGGTCAAGTAGTTCCAAGATCAAAAAGACTCCTAGAGTCGTGAAGGACACAATCAAGGAGGAATCAATGCCTTATGGCAATGAAATCCATAAGATGGAAAGCTTTAGGACATAAGTTGAAAAACAAAAAGGGTAAACTTTATAAAAGCTCAGTGTTTGTGAGGAAAATGCTGATTCTCTTCTGTAAAACGGGAATAAGTAACCTTTGAAATATACAAACTTCATTCTGCGCTAGCGTTGGGACTAGAAAAACAACGCATTCAAAAGTTTCGATAACTTTTGCGAATTCGATTCAGTGATGCGATGGGGAGACAACAAGATCCACATCCTTCAATAGTAATCTGAGTCATATGGTAGCCAATACGGATACTTATTGGAGCCATGATTATAGTATAGGATAGTTATCTTTTGTTAATGAGGAAAGGTAGAGTTAATAGTTGCTAATCTATACTAAAAGCAAGACAATCTCAAACAATTCCTGTATTTTTTTGTATATGGTTGTTGTAAATCTTATGAAGATTATCTTGGTTAACCATTTACTGCAGGTTTTTATTCATCTTCTACTCGCTCAAGTCGTGAGAAGGGTAGGCTTTGTTGTAATTAGCGATGATCAGTGGGTCTTTCAATCGGACGTCTGTTAGCTGGTTGCCCAGGGTTAGCCAGCCAGGCATGCAGTTGTCAGGTCTTCCAAAAAGCTCTATCTTCTTTCCCCCAGGATGCATTCTCTCAATAATTCCGTAAATTTAGTCTGGCTTACGGCTGGTTTCACGTACCTTACTCACAATAACGTCGCAATCTAATTTAGAGTTTATGACTGGATTACCTTTTATCCCCACAAGGCAATGCTATTTAGTATGATTCAACCAATGACCTGTTTTGCCAGTAATAATCAATCTATTGATTTGATTAGTTTTAATCCACACTAGCTCGTCAACCCTTTTGTAACCCCATTTCGTTAGACACTCTCGGCCTAACTCCATGGCTCTTCCTGTGACCCAAAGAAAAATAAGTCCTTGATCTTGCAAAATGTCTACTCTTAGATTTAAGAGTTATTTATCCTTCAAAGTACCATAAGGTAAAGACATATGAATGTCCCATGGAGGGTCTGCCATTATTACATCGAATTTGCCTAGAATTTTAAAGTCAAAATATCTCAGGTCACAATTAACCCACTCAGCATGGGACATTCTTTCGCGATATATAGCCCTCTCTTGTGCATTCTATATCTGTTGGTCCTCCTAAACATAATGAATAAGTTTGCAGTCTGGATTGTGGCAGGCATTGAGATGAGGACAGTTTCCGAAGCTTTCATCAGTGTTTTGATTGATTATGGCTCTAAAGTGCTTTTTATTACAGTTTGCATGTCCCTTTGCTTTTTGGCATTTATCTCTCGTGCAATGGTCGCAATACTCAATATTTTTCTTGGACTTGAACTCCAAAGCTTAAATTTTTTCTGAGAAACTCACAATATTTTGCAGCTTAATTACTAGGGATATACCTTAGCTTCAATATCTGTCTTTTCGAAGAGGGAAGGAGCATTAAGGAGGTTTTAAATCTTCAATTTATGCTATTTTTCCTTCCCAGACAGCTATTTTCTCTGTTGTTGAAAAGTAATCGGGTCAGGTGGAGCAATAATAGGCCGATGGTTGCGATTTTTCATATACTCATCATATGTCTTGCGAAGGTTGACTCTTTAAACGATGGTGACAAGTTTAGTTCCTAAGGCTCGTTGGGATGTTTTAATACACTATCTCTCTGTATAAATAATCCATACATTTTCTCCAGATCCTGTAAGACCTATGGAAAGTTAAGTTCCTTCATATAGATATCTGTATTTTGAAAGTTTTGATAGAAGACCTTAATTTTTTAGTATATGGTGATATGATGGATGGGTATCTCGAATATTTCATAGGTGAAGTATTCGAGTAGGAGAGCCTTGACGTGCTACTCGGCATAGGGAGGGATTTGGTATTCTTAGTAGTGGAGTTTGTTGTAGGGTGGCTTCCATAGAATATCCTTTTATTAGATTTTTTCACGCTTTCGCTCTTTCTTTGATTTACTCATATCAATATTAATATTATCAAAATAATATACTATCCACCACTATCAAGTTTGAGCTCTTTCATACACTATACACTGAGATTATAGTATATGCTTATTTCTCAATTAAATGAAAATCCTATTGCTGTTACTTAATAAGATTGAGAGGCCAACAATTTTTCTCCTGAGAGATTAATCAAATATGAATATCTTGTCCCTTTTGCCCTGTGGCTTCGGCTTAATTATATATATATCTAAAAAATTACCTCGATATAAAATCTGCTTTTTCGTATGGGCGAACCAGCCCTAATGATAGAAATACGTCGATTGAAGTTTTTGGTAATGAAGGTAATTATTTGTTGATGTTGGGTGGTTTGATGAATGTGATTGATACATAAAAAAATCAAGCCTTCTCCTTGCGAAGAGGTTTTGTTTTCCGGAGAGGGCTATTTGGAGCTTAAGTGCACTCTGATATTTTCCTTTTGCTGCCTATCTGTAATTTGGGCTTATCTTTATTCTTCCGCCTCATTAACTCTTTCATCTTCAGCTCTTGCTAGTCAGCTGCCCTCTTCATCTCAGCTATTCCTCGCTCCGGTTCGACGCTGGGCTCATCCAGAGGGCAGACAAGCAGAGAAATGAGGGTATTAATCTTATTATCCGTGCAGGGGATCTCCTTCTAATCGGGCTCAAATTAGCAATCATTGTAGCTTTGGTGGTTCTCTGATTCAGTGGAGAATTTTAGCAGTATATCTAAGCTATTTTCTTAGTTGTAGTGCAATTAGTCGAACATTATCACCAAAAATATATTAATATTATCCCTTCAATTAGAGGGAGACGCATCTATTAATAAGTATATAAAACTTAAAGTCAGTTCTTAAATAAACCTTAAGCACTTCTATTGAAGATTTACTGCTATATGCCTTCTTCGATTTTCTATGGGAAAGTTGGACTAAAGAGTTTCGAAAAGTCATTGGAAAGGTCATGGTTGTCCAAAATGTCATTATTTTTGGGAATGATGC
>JACCDV011215667.1_pt1 | contig 16577 bp, 16 predicted proteins | sample 7446131 | NCBI WGS metagenome assembly JACCDV01 (sample SAMN15323448, study PRJNA562643) | freshwater metagenome | isolation source: river surface water | place: USA:Blue River Watershed | collected 2017-08-17 | reverse complement strand
GGCTTACAAAAAAGTCGAACTTCATTCTTTTTTAAGGCCTTCTCACTCAGTGATAAATGACTAAATTTATTGTTAAACCATTCTTTAACAGATGTTAAAGCAAAAAAATCATTTAAATATTCATCCCAATCTCCTGAAAATTTGGGTAGATCGATCGAAGCTTGTTGGATCTTAAGATATTCAATAAGCTCTCCCATCAATCCGGCTGAAGGTTCAGCTTTAATCACTTCTAAGACTTTGTTAGCTAATTCAAGAGCTTGATCAGAATTTTTTTGATTCCAAAAACCTGCTTGATCTTTAATCCAATCGATCAGCTTTTCTCGCAATATTTGTGATCTTTTAAACGCTTCTTCGATTGTATCTATGATTACATTACAATTGTATTTTTTAAAAAAACTATTTAAGTAATGATTCCTATCAAAATGTCCGTATAAATGTTCAATGACATTTTTAACGCCAGGTAAACCTAGAGTTTGACCCAAACTGGACATGTATTTGTTATATGCATGTGTATCTGTTCCTAAATGTGATTCAATTTCTCCAAGAGCTATTTGATAACGTTTTTTTGCTAAAATTTCATATATTGAATCTTGAAGAGTCTCGTTTTGCAACGCCTCTTCACCTTGATTGTTTGCATAAACACTCATAGCCTCTCCAATATATCTTGCTCCGCAATGTTTTCCTGCTATTGCAAGGTCGATCGCAATACGAGCACGATCTTCTAAAAGATCCCGATACTTTTTTTCTGCTTCACCTGTGTATTTTTTTGGGTCATTTCCATATTTTTTCTGAAAACATGCGATCTTTTTATTACTATTATCGATTGAAAATAGGACTGCACGTTCTATTTGATCATAAAACGCTAAAAGACGAGGTGTATCGAAAGCAGGAGGTGTTCCTAAAAATGCAACTCGTTTACTTACATGTTGAATAAATGTTTTAAGATACTGTCTCAAATCAGAAACAGAGTAAATGGTTGATGATTCTTGGCGGCTAGTATTTGCCATGTAATCTATTTGACCTTCATCATTGAAATTAATTTCATCATAGATTTTTAAGAGATCATTAATATTTACATTCGAATCTACTTGGCTGATATCAATGTCAAAGTTTTTAGTCTTTAAATGCTCTAAATCAAGTTGATCATATAAATCTCCATGGATATTCGCATCTATGTAGGACGAAATAAGAGGTGTTGTTTTAAAAAACTCCTCATTTGTCAATCGAAAAGTCGTTGCAACTAAGCAAAAAGCAACCCTCAAAGCCCAAATTGCAACTCTATAAACAGCTAAACAAATATCTAATGAAACAAAATTTCTCAAATTGAAAACTTGATACCTGAAAGACCCTGGAATGTTTTGAAAAGTCAATAGGGAGGCTTTAATAAACGACTGACCTAAAATCGAGATAAAGCTTAAGGAGTTATGCGCAACACTTTGGATCTTATCTGGCACTTGAGGCTTAGAAAAACACGCAAAATCAACCTTAAATTCTGGGTCGGTAATAAATATAATGCTTGTATTCATAGAAGTATTAACCACAATTTAAACGGGTGTATTTTACTAAACCCCAATATTAAATCCCATTTTTATTATATTTTACAACTAACTAGATATTAGTGACTGTTGGTCAACCACATACGCTTTTAATTAATTAAAATAATAATTATGTGATTTTAATTTAGTTTTTTGTTATAATTGTAATTATTAATAATATTTAATATATAATAGGAAAAGTTATGATAGGTCTTGACCCCACCTCAAATAGGCAAAATCAAACGCCTTCTATAAAAACTAAGCTCATAAACTATACAAAAATTACGGCTGTTGCCCTCGGCGCCTTAACAGCTTCCGTATTGATGAGCCCTGCAATAGCAATCGGCTTTTTAGCTTGTTTAGCTCTTTCACAACAACCTTGGGCGCAAAAAAAAGCTGAGCAAATTAAAGGATTTGCTTTGAACCTTTTCAAAGCCGGTGATCAATCCGAACAGAATTGCAGCTTATCACAAGACAGCTCATTACAAGGTAGCTTATCACAAGGCAGCTTACCAAAAGACATCTTATCAAAAAAGATAGTAGAATATTTCAGCAATCGAAAGGATCTAATTATTGAAGGATTTTTAATAGATCAACCAATAAATGATTGGATTGACCAATTGGTAGGTCTCCAACCTAAAATACATCAGGCAAAACTTGTAAAAGAAGAATTGGACGGGAACAAAATAACTATAGCAAAACCTTATCAAGAATCAGGCACGAGTTTCCTTTTTCATATCACAATAGATATATCAAAAGAAAATAGTGGTATTGAGATTAAGTTTAATGGAGGAAGCTAATATGAATCCTGTAGACTTAAGTCCAGTATTAACAGATATACCGAAACCCAATTATAAATCTCAACTTGTAAAATATGCAAAAATTACAGCTATTGTCTTGGCGGTAATTGTTTTAATCGCTGTCTTAGCTGCTTCAATCGCTGCATCTCATGGAGCCGCCTTGGGAGCCTTTGCCTTTTTGGCCTTCAATTATGCAACGATTGCATCTAGCACTGTCCTTGGGGTTGGAGCTATTGCGTTAGGAATTTTCAATTTCAATAATAAACCTCAGCAAGAATTGCACCCAAGCAAACGCGAACCTGAATTATTCCCTGATAGATCAGAAGAAAAAGAAATTGTTTTTGATGAAGATTCCCAAGTGTACCAATTCCCAGATTTAATTGGGAAACGCACAATAAAGCAATCTAAATTTTCGACGCAAGTCAAGGAAGGATTGCAGTTTACAATCTCGAACCATAATCAGGAAGAGGGGGAAGGCAATTATAATTTTTTAAATCGCATTTTGGGTCTCGACAGAAATGAAACGCTTCTTAACTCAGACTACAAATTGTATCAGCTATATTTTCTATGCAATAACTTGCCCTTCGGATTAACTAGTGATGAAATATTCAAACTGCCTTTAGATGAAAGGTCTGAAGCAGCTCGCGCTACCGTTAAATTGAATGGGCCCCAGATGATCATTCAGCAGCCTATAGAGTTTTTATCTAATCCCGGCAACAGATTACTTTATACCAAAAACTTTCAAATAACTATTGAATTTACTAATAACACTCAACCTGGCGGCCTCCCAGCTATCAAAATCGAAAGAAACCAGATTTAAGGCTTTGGATGGAATAGATCAAAAGCTTTTAACAGCTTTTCATTTGCAACATGAGTGTAGCGATCTGTTGTCTTAATGCTAGAGTGTCCTAGCAACTCCTGAATCAACCTTAAATCTGCTTCACCATCTAATAGATGAGTTGCAAAAGCATGCCTAAGCCCATGAGGACTGATTAAAGTTTGCAATCCGGATTTCTCCAAATAAAACCTCAATTTTTTAAACACGAAAAATCGAGTTATTTTAGTCCCTCGATCATCAAGAAAAAGCTCTTTTTGTTCATCATGCCGTCTTTTTAGGTATTCGTCGATAGCTTGCAAAGCAATTGGCGCTATTGGCACTATACGCTCTTTAGATCCTTTCCCTTTTACAAGGATCATTTCCTCTTTAATATCTTTGATTAATAATCCGCAAGCTTCTGAAACCCGAAGGCCTGACGCGTAAATAGTCAAAAATAAGGCGTAATCTCTTAACCCGGAAATCGAATCTCTCGGGATAGTTAAGAACAATTTCTCAAGTTCTTCTACCTTCGGGACTTTAGGTGGAATAGCAAAAGTTTTTTTTAGCTCAAGACCATGTGTGGGGTTTTTTTCAATATAGCCCTCTCTTTTAAGAAACTTGAAAAATACTTTTAAAGCGACAATCTTGCGATTGATCGATGTTGTTTTAAGCCCCTTTTTTTTCAAGGTTTCAAAATAAGTTACGATATCAGCAAGGCTTATCTTCAAAGATTGAATATCTTTAGAGAAATCAATAAGATCTCTTTCGTAACTTTCAACAGTTGCTTTTGAAAGTCCTCTTTCTGAAGCTAGGTAAATTAAAAAATCATCGATCCAGTCTCGAATATTCATTTTTTTGACAAGGCAAAATTCGCCCCCGTTATCTTAAAGGCTCAGCTTGCTTTGAGGAACAGAAATTGTCAACCATAGAAGTATGCAGATGGCATGTCTGCTACGAGTGAATTGTCATCAAAAGGGGTGCTTCGGAAATCAAACCATTCTTTGATGTTTGGATCTGAAGCAAGATGAACGAACGCGTTCACTAAAATGGGTCCTACGATTGCGACAATCATGAATGTTAAAGGAACAATTCCTGCCGAACTAACCGCTGCAGTAATCAAACCTGCTAAAGCTATTGAACTAAAAAAGATTGAAATTCCTCTATGGAAATAATGGTCATTTTTCCCTGATTTATAATCTTCTCCTGAACGATAAATACTTACTGCATCAACACAAAATTTTATACTACTTAAAGTTAAAAAAGTGATTTGTAATGAAAGTTCGGCGATACCGCCTAGAAATTTATCCCCTACGCTTAAAATCACAGCTAAAATTGAGACAACAGCGGAGAATAAATGCGTGCAAAAAGTTTCTAGACTGCCTTTTAAAAATTTATCTTCAAGATCTATTAAGGCTTGGCACTCCATCTGATTTTGTGCGTATCTTTCCAGCTCTTCTTTGCTTAGACTAACATCAGTAAGCTCTTTAATGGTTCTCAAAGCAGCTATTTTTTGATCTTCATTCATTCGGTCAAAATTCAAAATCCCCAAAGTATTAAGTTTATCTTCAGAAGATTTTGCGAAATGAAGCCCTAAGCAAACTGAAATCGTTCTAACCATACTAATGGTAGAAGAAACAAGTGATAAACAGCTTGAAGCTAGTGTTGCATAATCATTGACGGCATTTAACGTTTTCAAAGCAACTTCATTTACAGAGAAGGCGGTATTGATTTGAAATGAATTGACCATTTTATCGACGCCTAGCATGACGCCTGTAAAGCCAGATAAGATATCAGCACAATTTTTAAATCCTTTGATTAAAGATTCTCCGACGCCTACGATATGTTTGATCTTGATACACTGATAAAACCGTTCTGCAGCATCAATCACCCCGATGGCTCCTGTAAAAATATTCAGTGCGCTTAAAAGGGAGATCTCTGAATCAAACTTTGGATCTAGCGTAACAATAAATTCTTCAGCTCTTGTGATTAAATAAACTGAATCAGAAACGATATTAGCGTGAGCTTCTAGTTTGGCTCTATTGATGCTAATTTCTTGAATTTTGGTTTCAATTTTTTCTTGAGGGCTGTTCAACTGAACTCTACCGGATAGATCTACATCGGGTTTTTCAAAAAGTGACCAATCCAAAAAAAATTCATCCCAAATGTCGATACGGGTATCCGTCTTCACTTTTGGAATAGCTGAGATTTTGTTTAAATCAGCAAATACCGGGGAATTTGGGCGCAAACTCAATCCAGAGTCTGCTCGTTCAAGAAAAGTTGACATAGAGAATAGCTCATAATTTTTATTATAATTATTAATTATAGAATAATTTTATTATAAAATAAGATTATTTAAATTATATTAATTTTTTTAATTATTAATAATAGTTAAATATGCTATAATTTAGTCATATTTATATAATAAGCTAATAAATAAAATGAACGGATTATCCCAGCGGGTTTCTCCCCCTAGCGAGACTAATTTATCTTCCAAGCCATTTGAAAAAAGGCTTGGAACTATTGAGATCTTAGGTAAAAGGTTTAAAGTGACTGTCATAAGCAACAGTCAATCCAATCTGCCATACTCACTACCTACCATCGAGAATAAAATTCGTGAAATCGCCAAAGCGCAATTTAAACATATCGGGAAACTTAACTCTCAACCTATTAATATAAAAGAAGTTAAGAAGATTGCAATCTGCCATAACTTAACCACTATTCAAACAACTAAAAATCAAGAACTTAGCAATAATTATAAAACAGAGCTTAAAAAAACCTCATCAGAAGAATTTATGACCTGTAAAGAGGTGTTTGAATCGATTTTCGATCATGAAGCCGCAAGTTGCGAAGAAGAAGTAACATCTAACGGTTTTAGGCCAATTCAGCAAGAAATAGAAGTTCGTGCAGCCTTAATTAATCAAGCTCGACCGCATCTACAGTTACCAGACGACCTTTTAAGAGCCTTTCATTTACACCCAAGCCAAATTGAAAACCCTTTCCGTCCAGAAAATGGGTCTTTGAATCGAGAGCTTAATTCAAGGATCGCCTTAATCCGCCAACCAAGCTTGTTTTACTTTAAGCACCCTGGTGCCGTTAAAAACCCAAGAAAAACCCCTTTGCAAGAACTCTTGGAAACGTGGGAACCTAAGACTGAGCAATCAAGATCTATGGCAATTGTTCCCTATCTACCACTGGGATCCCGGATATCAACTGCTACAAAACCTGCACCTCGGGAAATTGATTGGGATAAAACGTTAACTAAATTGATAAAATATCTAGATCAAGCACTTAATCCAAGAAATGCTCTAATCCCCCAACCAAGCTTGCCTTACTCGATATTCCCTCGAGATGTTACAAGCCATTTAGACGCCCTTATAAAAGCATGGGATCCTAGCACTAGGCCATTAAGATCGATGGCGATTATTACCCAATTGCAACAGGTAGGCAACTATCAATCCTGGGAAATAAAGCAAGAAACTAATGACTCTATGGCAATTGTCCCCTATTTACCACCAGAATCTCGAACATTATCCGCTATAAAACCGGCACCTACGGAAATTGATTGGGATGAACTGATGAAAACTAAAATGCTAACTAAATTGATACAATATTTAGAGATAGAAACAATAACTTCAGAGTCGGAACAATTCGATAAATTAAAAAGATTGATAGAGAAAATCAGAAAAGAAGCACTTCAAGAGTTTGAAAACGGCAGCGAGCATTTGGAGCTTTTTTTTAGACTAATTGAAGAATTTAAAGATATGAAATTACTTGCATTTATGGAAAATCATATCATCCCTGTCTCTAAAAAATACAATGACGTTTTTGAATCAGAAACCCTTACAGGTTCAGCTTTAGAAGAGTTTAGAGAGCTGTGTATCAGCGAATTAAGCGATATCAACCCACAAATAAAGTTAAGTAGAGCCGCATTGGAGCATTTGTTTACGTTCTCAGCAAATCGCTTAAGATTTAAAGCAATTTTTGAAAGATCTATGGAAACGGCAATATCCTCTTTACAATCTTTATTTAACCAAAAAGGCGCCTTAAATGAGTCTGAAAAGCAAAAAATCTTACAAGATCAGCTGAATTCCATACTAGGATTTAAAGACTTAAGCGGGCTTTCTGAAGAGGAGATATATGCACAGTTTTTCGATTTATTTAACCTCTCATTAAATCGCTTAAGATTTGAAGCAATTTTTGAAAGATCGATTAAAACAGTTTTAACATGCATACAGTTATCATTAATCGAAACGGGCACTTTGATTGAGCCTGAAAAAAAGAAAATTTTAGTTCCTCAGCTTAAATTCATACTAGAATGTAAGAGTTTAAGCGACCTTTCCGAAAAAGAGATAACCGAACGATTTTTCAACCAATTAAATCCTATTCTAAATAAAGCTCCCCTTACAGAATCTACGACCACCTCATCCAAAACCCGATTTAGTTTTTTTTCAAAGATCCAGAAAATGAACCCATTAAAAGTCAGCGGTTTATAATTTAAACTAAATATTTAATAAAAATATTAAATAAAATGATATAATATAATTATATATTTAAAAAATAAAAGGTATTTTATGGCATCTTCAGCAATAAGCCCAGCAGCAAGCGGAGCAGCAGCCTCAGCAGCAGCAGCAAGTCCTCAACATATAGGCCACATCGTTGTAAACGGAAGACGGTTTAAGGTCGAAATTATAGGGACAAATATTCTAGATAGAGACATGAAATCAACGTTACAAAAAGCACATTTAATTGCTGAAAAAATTTTAAGCTATAGAGATTTGAACGATACGAAAAAAATCGAGGTTACACAGAACAACAGTTTTGTAACTGATTCTTCTAATCAAACAAAGCGCCTCGAAAATTCTGAAGTAAAAATTGACACCCCAAATGATTGGAATAACCATTCCATACAGCCTAATCGTACTACGCAAGAAGAATTTGATGCTGATACTAGAGCTGATTTGATTGAAAGCATCAAAACAGAAAATCGACTAAATGATTTAGAAGATATAACCATACTCGATGTTTATAACAGTATTTTTAAATCGTGTATACTTTCAGAACATAGGACAACTGAAGAATCTTCCGTTCGGGATTCCTTTTCTAATACTGAATCTACAATAATGGTAATTAGCGAAGTTGAGCATACGGACGGGGGTGACCTAGAAGAATTTCTTGGAAGTCCATTATCAAGAACGTCACGTCATGTTTCGCTTGCTCTGTCTGAATCTGATACTTTAAGAAGTATTACAAGCCCTCCAAGTGTGGTTATTGAAGAAACACACAGTGATGATGATGCTTCTGACATCGAGGGCAGCGTTGCTGATGATGGTTTTAGTGTATGTCACGAAAATGATGGATATGTATCATTGGACAGTACACAAAAGGGAAGGAATAGTTCTAGTACTTCATCTGCTGGTTACGAACATTTAGGTAGCGATGTTGATAGCGTTGTTCTCAATCCAGTATTTATTGAAACTCGCGAAACTGATGAATTTGCTGTACCCGGATTATCAAACCCTAGAATAGCTGACGGTTCAGTACTAACTATAGGACATGTAACGACCAGTGCAGAGGATGCATAATCAACCAAACACTCTTCTAATCACTAAAAGGCAGCTTGAGCTGCCTTTTGTTTAGTAAGACTGAGATTTGCCACAGCCACAGGAGCCTTTGGCGTTGGGATTGGAGATTTTGAAGCCCGAACCATTCAATCCATCAATGTAATCAATTTCACAACCAAGCAGCCTGCTTACAGAATGCTTATCCACATGCACTTCTACACCATGATGCGAGAAAACAATATCGTTTTCCGTTGCAGCGTCAGAATAATCTAACACATATTCAAAACCACTGCACCCTCCTGGACGATCCCCAAAACGTAGCCCAGTGCCTACCCTTCCATCTTCTTCTAAAATTTTCTTAAACTTTTCAGCTGCTTTTTGAGTCAAAGTAATCGAACCTAAGTCTAATTCCTCACTTAAGATAACGTTTAGACGATCGACTAATGCATCAATCTCACCTTCCTCAAAACCATGCCCAAGCATCCCAGCTTCCAACGTCTCCCACGTAGCAGCAGAACACCCAACACAATGTAAACCCGAATTGGTGATCTCTTGAGCGAGCTTTTGGCTTTTCTCAGGGAATTCTGATAGAATTTCCTCTATTGTCATCTGACGATGAATTTTCGCTTGAGTTGTCATGGATATCCCCCCTTTTTGACCTTAATACTTGATTTTAACACAACCTTTCATGATTTTGCACTGACAAGCAAGCCTTTCTTTCTCCTGCTCACCCAGGAAATCAATCTCCTCTTGCGTCATCGGGCTTAAGTTTTCATTCCCCTCTTTTACCTCGACAATGCAAGTTCCGCAAATTCCCTCTTCACAAGCGAACGGAACCCCGTTCTCTTCACAAAAAGGCTTAATCGGCGAACCGTCCACTAAAACAGCTTCTGTATCTTGATTTATCACAATTTTAGCCATCTTAATCCCCTAATACTTTTTTTTCAAAATCGAACTCAACATCATCTCCAAGGTCAATAAAAAAGTTCCGCAGTTGACTTCCTCCACACGACTAAAGCCGTGGGATTCCCTTTCTCACGATTGGGAGCTTCCTTTAATCCGCCGACAACTTGCAAATTTGCAAAATTACTTTCGTTTTGTATCGGGATCAGTTTCCAAGGCTATGGGTTTTTACGAAACCCTTTCCGTATGCCCTACGGTAATTTTTGAAAAACAATGAAAGTTTAAATGAATTTTCGTTTAACATACAAGAAAAAAAGACGCTCTCATCCCAAGACTAAAGCCGTGGGTTTTCCCGCGGTTAGTCATAAAAAAGGCTTGAATTTTCAAGCCTTTTAGATAAGAAAAATTACTCTAAAAATTTGATTAAAACTCTTCGTCTTCCTGTAAATTCATAGATGGAAGATCTAATCTCTCAGAAATGACCTCTTCAACTGTCTCTTTCAAAGTCGTAATCCCGTTTGAAAAACCACAGTCAATCAGAATCTTGTTCAAATAAACAAATTCTGTTTCAAATAAATCAATTTTCGACTCTAAAGCGGCTACTTTAGCACGTAATAGAGCAATTTCATCTTGGTTATTCATATTATTAATCCCTATGTTTAGATTATTATTATTTATACTTCCATTATATCAGATTTTTATTATTTCAATCGTTTTTTTTCGTTTTTTTTCACATTATTAAGTAACTTATTATTAATATTTTATAAATCATCAAATTTCACGCGCTGCTTCCCCCTTTCCTATAAGTAATATTTTTAGAAGGGCCAAAACCATCCTTTTTTTTAAAGCTTAAATAGCTGATGTTTAATTGATTGAGGTTATTTTTATCAAAACTTTAAGAAAAATAATAAGTATTGCGCTCTAATGACTCTCAACTAAATCTTTTTTTGAAATCAAAATTGCAAGAAATCTCTTTTTTTTTTAAATAACAGCCAAAGATGACATAAAAAGGAATAGGGCTTCAGATGAAAAGTGAAAGATTAAAAAAATTAGAAATGGAACTTCAAGACCTTCAACATTGGCTTAAGCTTGGATTAGTCCCTAAAAAAGACTTGGAAAAACACTCTCAGGAAATCAATTCGATTCTATCAAAAATCGAAGAGGAAAAAGAACGAATACGCCATATCAAAGAAAGCGGCGAACCTGAAGAATTTACCGCCCCAAAACGCTCCAACCAAACCAAACAGGTTTATCAAGATGCTGACTCTATCCCTGAATTTGAAGATGCAGAAGAGTTTGAAAATGACAGCTTTAGCTTAGGTTCAGAATCGGAAGACTTAGATGCAAGCTCGTTATTTGGATATGAAGATTCAAATGAAGAGGGATCTGAGAGCGAAGATGAAGATGATGAAGACCCCTTCTCCGATCGAAGCCGATGGAAAAGAGGGATCTTGGAAGATCCAGAAGCCGATAATTGGTAAAAAAATTAAATCATCCCAAATAAAAAAATAGCAGGTCGGTCTTGAATTGACTCGATATCTAATTTAAATTGGCCTGGGTGAGCCGTATACACGATTTCGGTGTCGAGGGTTAAATCACAAGCAATACTTAAATACGCTTTTTTAGGCAAAAGTTGATTGAAAAGCTCAAAAAGTTGTTTATTGCGATAAGGCGCTTCAATAAATACCATGGTTGTTTTTTCTTTTTCTGAGCGAACTATCAACTCTAAAATCCTCTCTTTTCTTTCCTGTTCATTTTTCGGCAGATAACCGTCGAAAAAGAATCGTTGTCCATTTAAACCTGAGAGCATGACTGCAATCGGAATCGAAGAAGGACCGGTAACATGTTTGACTTTAATTTTATGCAGATGGCAAAAAAGAACTAAATTAGCCCCTGGATCGGCTAAACAAGGCAAACCGGCATCTGAAATCAACCCAATCGTTTTTCCAGACAAAAGAGCCGCCTGGATCTCTTTCAACTCCCCTTCTTTCGTATGTTCATTTAACTCTATATACGGAATGGCTTTTAAATGAGGCTCTTTTAATTTTGCTATCATACGGAATCCAGATCTTCTGCTTTCAAAAACCCACATTTCAACCCCTTGAACCATTTTTTTAAGATGATCACATGGAATAATTCCATCTAAAGGCTGATTGTCATCAAAAGAGTTCGGCAGTAAAATCAAAGATCCCAAAGGCGTATGCATAATACCTCAAAAAGGTTTATCGGGGTTTAGGATTAGAATATCGGATTTTTAAATATTTTAATTTAGCTTGTATTAGATCTACTAAAAAATAAGGGTCGTGAAAACCGTTCTTAAAAGAAAGTTCTAATTCAAATAAAAACGCGGAAAATTCTGTAAAAAATGTGGGTGCAAAAACTCCGTATATCCCAAGATACCGTGTTTTTTGTGAATAGTACCCCTCATCAGCTCCCATTTTCCACTTTGCAATTTGTTGCAACTTATAACGGATTTGAGCAATCAAACCCAGAGCATCTGAGGCATCCTCAAGACATCGTTCTTGATCGATTTTTTCTCCGAATAAAATAGAATCGACAAGCTGCCATCCGTTTAATTTAGCCCGAGTCTTTAAACAAGCTTTCAAATCGCTTAATTCAATAGTCTCTTTCCCTGCGGTATAACAAACTAAATTTTCAATGAATCGAAGTAAAGCCCCTTCATCAAGCCCAACTAAATTTACTATCTCTTGAACGAGGGGGGAGGCAATCTTTTTTTTCTCATGCTTAAATTGTTGATAAACTAAACCTACAAGGCGCTCTTTTTGCTGCCAGGGCTTTTCTTCTTTTAAATCTAGTACAACTAATGTTGATTTTAACACCTGATACAATTTATCCGACAACGATTCCATTAAAAGCACTAAAAAGACTCCGTCGGGTAAGCGGCTTAATAACCCTTGAGCTAAGGCAATTACTTTTTCAGACGTTCTAACAATAATAAATTTTGACGGATGAAAAAACGATGGGGATAAAATTTCTTCCTCCAAAGAAGCGATTTCTTTGGGTTCAAAAACTTGAAGACGAGTTTTTTCAAAGCCTTGCAAATATGCCGCTAAAGCGGACTCTAATTCTTCCAACCTAAGCTTTCTCTCTTGCTCATCTTTACCTACAATAGCTGCAAGTTTTATTCCTTTAAATTGAAGGATATGCCCTAAAAACCCTTTAGATTGATCAAATCTCATCTTATTTCAAACACATCGATCCTGGGTTTAAACCAAGAAGAAAGCGTTGCCTTTAATTCATTTATGATCATTGAATTGTGATACGAAATCCACTATTTTCCAAGGAAAAACTCAAGTTTTTAAGCCTAAATCGATAAAAGATCGCTCAAAATCTTTAGCCAATCTTAAAAAATCCCTGCTTTTATGATTGGTTAAAATATTGATTGTAAGTAGTTTAAAATTAACCTTTTTTATTTGACAACGGGTTTAATTCTCGATTAAGATGAAGAAAAAGGGATAGATATCCCTTGAGAGGGGGTTCTCATGAAGAAGTCAGCGGCGAAAAAGCCAAAGGCCTTAAAAAAAACACCTGCAAAAAAAAAGGCGATTAAAAAGACGGTTCCTAAAAAATCAATAAAGGTAAAATCACCGCCTAAAAAAAAGAGCCTAAAAAAAGTTAAAAAACCTGCAAAATCAGTTAAAAAAACAATAAAATCTATCGTCAGGACCGTAAAACAAAAACCGGTAAAAAAAGTTGAAGCAAAAAAGCCTGCACCTAAAAAAGAGAAAAAAGAATTTTTGCTACTTCCCTCTTCTTATCCTGAACCATTAAGAAAAAAAGTCACTTTAATTCCTGGAAGAGTCTTAACAGCTCGAGGTTGGATCGATTTTATGTCTGATGACTAGGCGGCAAATGCGATTAGCCTTGTAGGTAATTTTTCCCTTTATTAGCATGATTAAAACTGAATTTTATTGAGGGACATTATGCTTAAAATGGATTTAAGAGGTAAAATTGCTTTTATAGCAGGGGTCGGCGACGATCAAGGATATGGCTTTGCTATCGCTAAATTGCTAGCTGAAGCGGGCGCAACAATTCTTTTTGGAACATGGACTCCTGTCATGAAAATTTTCACAACTTCTTGGGAAACTGGTAAATTTGATGAATCTAGAATGCTTAGCAATGGCACGCTCATGCAATGCAAAAAAGTTTACGCCCTTGATGCTAGCTTTGATAAACCAGATGATGTGCCTTTAGACATTAAAGAAAATAAACGATACAAAGATACTGAAGGTTATACGATCAGCGAGGTAGCGAACCTTGTTGAAAAAGATTTTGGTAAAATCGACATTTTAGTTCATTCTTTGGCTAATGGTCCCGAAGTAAAAAAACCGCTACTTGAAACATCCCGATCAGGCTATTTAGCCGCTATGAGCGCATCAGCTTATTCATTTGTTTCACTTGTCGCCCATTTCGGCAAAATTATGAATGAAGGGGGTTCTGTTTTAAACTTAACCTATATCGCTTCAGAACGGGTTGTTCCTGGCTATGGTGGCGGCATGAGTTCTGCCAAATCCGCTTTAGAAAGCGACACACGGGTCTTGGCGTTTGAAGCTGGTAGAAAGTGGAAAATTAGGGTAAATTCTATTTCAGCAGGTCCTCTGCGTTCAAGAGCTGCAAAAGCAATCGGATTTATCGATTCAATGATTCGCTACTCAGCAAAAAATGCTCCTTTGGCCAAAGATTTAGATGCTGAAGAAGTTGGATCTGCTGCGCTCTTTTTACTAAGCGAACTTGCCTCTGCTGTCACGGGAGTTACCCTTTATGTAGATAATGGGCTGCATGCAATGGGAGTTGCAATCGATAGCAATGAATTATCTTTGTCCCAAGAGGGTGAGTAGTCGATTTTAATCTTTAATTTGGCATGAGGACCTCTTTTAACGGTCCTAATGCCAATGACCTGATCGTAAGGAGTAAAAGATTTTTTCTTTTGATTCGAGCGATTTCCGAAACTAAAAGTCCCCATAAATACACCTCCTTGAGACTCGAATTGTATTTTCGCAATTTGGATTCCCTTGTTATCGGTCAAAAAAACCGTTTCGTCTAAATAAAATGCGGTTCTTTTTTTATCCCCGATTGCAAGGTTAAATGCGCTATCTTTAGTAAAAAACAGTTGTGTCTCAATCAAAGACTCTTTGTCATCAGACTCTTCTTTTGGATAATCCACACATATTTCAATAAGATTTTTTTCTTCTTGAAAAATTGCGCTATAAAGAGTTTCAAATTGTATTGAATAGTGATGAGGATATTTTAAAGTAAAGCCAGACCCAATTTGCAAAGGCGCATTACAACTTTCATTGAACTTTAACTCCATCTCCAACCATTTTGGGTCCAAAAGTGGTAAATAACGCAGTTGAGAATTCGGAATAGCTTTTACATCCAATGTTTTTAAATAAAACTGAGCTATTAAATGGTAAGGGGTGATTTCTTCGTAATGACCAACCCTTTTTTCAATGAATTTATTACGCGTTACAGTTTGTGATTTTTTGTGATAAAAAATAAGATCATTTGCTTCAAGTCCAGAAATCAATAAAGCTTCTCCCAAATCCTTGGTGGAAAAAAGTTCTGTAGATTCAAATTTATGATAAAAAGATACAAATTTAGCTTGATGAACTGGGTTTGAAATTTTATCCTCTAAAATTTGATGCAAATCTGTTATGACAAATTGCAATTTTTCTAAAAGATCCAGTTTAAAATATTTCCCATATTTTTCATGCAGCCGCTTTAAGATCAGCAGAATAAAAATTTGTTCATTAAAACTTTTAACTGTTGGAAAGTCATGCAAATTTTCCGGAAATCCAACCCTTTCGACATAAAAATGAAGCAGCTTTTGTAGACGTTCAAAGGCTTTCTGAATACATTCTTTGTGATGGGAGTGTATTAACAAAAAAAGATAACTTAAATTTTCGATTGTTGGGATTTTATAATGCAGGTCTTCTTCATCCCCGTCAAAATGGATCCAAAAAGTTTTGGGATTGAGCAATAATTCAAAGCGCTCTTTTGCTGATTCGATAAACGATGGATAATCTTGGATCATGTTAAAAACTTTTTTAAGCTCTCTTTTAAATTAATTTCAACTACCTCATCAGCAATTTCTTTCAGCTCATAAGGTGCATGAGGCATTGCTATCGAATAATCGGCAGCTAAAAATAATGGGATATCATTTCTTTCATCACCTGCCGCAATCACCTGTTTTGAGCGATATTGATCCCTTAAAAAGGCAACTACCCCACCTTTATTTGCATTCCAAGCAGTGAGCAATAATATAGATTGGGCTGGATCAACCGAATCTTGAATTACGCGAGCTGAAAAATCTGAAAATACATCTTCTAAAGGAAGTAAATCCTCTTTTAGACCAAAAAATTTTACCAAAGGGAATGATAAATGAGCAACCTCTTCAATTGATGTATACTCAACCCAAGGCTTAGAGCTGATTTTTTTTAACTCATTCAGATAAGTTAGTTGATCTTTTGTAAAAAGATTTTTTTGATAATAACTGAAATCCCCAGAATCGACACCGCTGTAAAGAATATAAGGTATTTGAATCGTTTTCAATCGATCGATAAGTTTGTTCAAAGAGAGGTAATTTCTTTTTAAAAGTTTTTTACCGGGCATTTGTAAAATATCAGCTCCATTTTGCAACGCCAAAATATAAGGAAAATCGATTTCTTTTAGCGCATAATTTGCAAAGCTAAACATTCTACCAGTAACAAATGAAACGATGATCCCTTGTTTGTAGAACTCTTTTAAAAAAGCCGCCATTTCAGGATGAACCGGATTTAATTTTTCTACAATTGTACCATCTAAATCTAGTGCTAAAATTGTCCGCATGCTTTTTTTAACCTCAATTAAAAATTAATAAATAAAATAGATCGGCAAAAGCTTTTTAAGTATCAGAAACATTAGAAAAAGCTGACTCTGTTGAACGAAATCACGACGCAAT
>JACCDV010847335.1_pt1 | contig 16579 bp, 19 predicted proteins | sample 7446131 | NCBI WGS metagenome assembly JACCDV01 (sample SAMN15323448, study PRJNA562643) | freshwater metagenome | isolation source: river surface water | place: USA:Blue River Watershed | collected 2017-08-17 | reverse complement strand
TTGACTTTCAGCTCAACTCGGAAACCCATGTGTACCGGGTACGTCAGTACTGGATGGAAGTCACTGGAGGTTGGAAAATTGTTCGCGAAGCCTTCCTATGACGCCCAAAAAACTTTTGCATGTGGGTAGTGGTTTCAAGAAAAAGTCACAAACCACACACGGCTTTAATTCCAGCGAATGGGAAGAAATCAGGTAGACATCAACCCCAATATGATGCCAGCCTTCCAAGGCTCTAGTGTGGATATGTTGGTCATCGACACAGTTCTGTTGATGCTATTTTTTCAGCAGTGTGCGAACCGATGAGCAAAAATCCCCGATAGGCTCGCCCAAGGTTTCACCTGCAGGCAAATAGGTGGTAGGGCGTGGCGGACTTGAACCGACGACCAAGGGATTATGAGACGATTAACTTAAAAAACACCCAGTAAACATGCGGGTTAGCGGGCGGTTTTTAATCTTGTAGAAGCGTTTGTAGAACTTGCGCTGTACTTTTCGTAACAAATTTTGGTTTGACTGAGCGCCTAACGTTGCCAAAAGTATAGCTTCAAACACATTGCTAGCCAACTTGCATTATGCAAGTCTGTTGGTCTACCCTTGTGCAACTATGACAGCAAAAAAGCAAATTTACTACTTATCAGGGCAAGGCGGACACTTACACAAAGGACTTGGCGAAGCATTGCTAGCTAGAGGCCTTGACGTAGTGGGCAGAGAGATTCAAGGCGAGTTCAAAACTATTGGCTTTGCAGCACAAGTCTCAACCATAGCCAACGACCTACAAACACAGCACTGGAACAAAGACAGCCTTGTCATAGCCAACTCTTTCGGTGCCTATCTCTTTCTGCATGCACAGACCGAGATGGCACCATACATTGGACGTGTGCTTTTACTGTCGCCAATTGTTGGTGAGTTTAACAGCGAAGAGCTGCAAATGGGCTTCATACCGCCAAGAGCTAAAAAGCTCTTTGAACTTGCCACTGCCAACCTGTACCCAACGCCTGCAAATTGCCAAATTCATGTTGGCAGTGATGACTGGCAAAGCAACCCTACAAACGTCACAAGACTAGGTCAGCTTCTAAACGTGCCAGTCATAGTAGTGCCAAACAACGGACACATGCTGGACAGGAGTTACGTTAGCCAACTTTTGGATAGTTGGCTGTAAAACCAATCTCAGAGACAGGCAATCTGTTTCAGTTGACCGTCTTCAAGAAACACAAATACTCCGCCCTTTGCGCTTTTGTAAATATCATCTGCAAGGCAAACAATAGGCCCTTTGGGTGTGTCGACCGTTACACGGCATTGACCGTATTTCCACTCTGCGCCTACAAATGAAAAGTCTTTTGCAGACCTACTGAACTTGGTTGCTAATGCTCCATAACTACTGGTAGCCATCTCAGCAGCTTGGCTACAGTTTGTGGCATTTTTTTCAACTCTCTGGTTTTGAGCGCTAGAAGCGCCGACCAAAACGAAGCAAGTTAAAAAAAAGAGCAGTGATTGTTTGGTGTTCAACATTGTTAAGCTCCACTATGTTTATAGAAATGCTAACACAATCAATTTTTGATAATGAGTAAAAAAGACATCAACTAACAAACGTTGGCAGCGTCACAACGTTGCCAGCACCATACTGCCCTTCCAACAACCAAAGTGCATCTTGGTTTGAATTAGCTTGCACACGTGTACGCACAAACATACCGTTGCTTTGAATACGTACCATTGCTTCATATGTGTTCATTACCGTTCCTTTTTGCACGAAAATTTCACGCCTGTAGTCAGTGGAAGTTACCTTGGTAGCAGTGACGCAGCTCATGCCCAATTTGATGCATGGTTGTCTGCTTGCCCGTAACGATCAAGCACCTCTCCTTGCGCCAAAAGCTGCAAGCTGAGACCGTAAAACCAAAACCACCTAGCCCACTGTCTTTGCTAACCGCCTCGCACGTAGCCTGCACAACTGCGTCTGGAACAACCATCCAGCTCACAGCTAGCGTTTCAGTTCGATTTGGCTTGGTGCTGAACTTTGCATCGCCATCACGCCAATCACCTGCAAGTGCAGCGCATGGGACTATCAGTGCAGCAAGAATGGTTTTTGTTAATGAGTTGAGATTCATGTCTTGCCTTCAAACCGTTTTCTAAGCTCTTTGATTGCTAAAGCCTCTTCGATCACCCAGTCAACCACATCCAAAAAGCGCCATAGCTCAGTTTTGTTTGTGTACGCAGGCGCAGGAAATCTGCGTGTCTCAATTGCCTTGTACAAACTAGCGTCATCAAACCCTGTCATTTCAAGCACTGTGCGCTTGGTAATGAATTTACGTATGTATCCCATATCTAGTACTCACTGGTCAGCATTGCAACCCATGCATCACCGTTCCAGCAACCGTACATGTGCAGCACAGGCAACAGAAAGTCCGTGTACTCAACATACTGTGATGCCAACATCTTGCCGTTGCCATCCTCTATGCCAATAGTTGCACTGCTGTTCAGCACAACAATTTTGAGAACGGTAAATGGTTCGATCTCTTCGTCCACACCAGCAAGGTGTGACCAAAACAAATCAAAAAGCCAAAAGCACTCCGCTTGCTCTGCCAAATATTTAGTGCCATCCGTCAAGTACAGCTTGGGATAAAGCTTGTAGTAGTGCTCTGTGCCTGTAAATTGAGCAAGCTCTTGCTCAAGCTTGCTTGCATTGATTGCCATTCAATTTCTCCTGCACTACTTTTAGCAGCCAAGTTCGTGCATCATCTGCACACGCAGTCAGCATGTAGCTAACGATTGCGCCCTTGCGATTGACTTGCTCTGCTCGCTTCAAGTTTTCTGTAAACACGTGGAACTGTGTGCCACTTTGAAATACAACTGCTACGCCAATCACAACGTCACAGTCACGTCCTTTGTCCAACATGTAGTTGATTGCTGAACGCACAAGCCAATAAAACTCTTCCTTGCGCTCTATTGGCTTGCGATAGGGTTTAGCTGCACGGCGAACATGTGGGCTTGTAATACGCATCAAGTCGTCAACGTAGGGTGCCATGCCCATTGCGTATTTCAGGGCATAAGCACCAGTTGGGTCAGCATCCATACTTAGCGTTCAAAGCCACCGCGAATTTGGGTGGACACAGCTTCAATCTGTGCATCCAACTCGCCAGCTAAAACTGCTGTGTTTACTGTTTCCAGTGCGCCAATCAATGCATCAGCGTTTGCACACTCCACTGCATTTGATTTGCCGTTCAGCATCAGCGTCTTTGCACCGTAGCGCACTTGCAGCAACACCTTATTACCTTCAACAAACCACCACTGCTTTACACGCTTGGGCTGATTCACTTGTACACGCTCACCCTCTGCGTTCGTAACAGTTTTGATGCGTGTGGGTGCGTAAATCTCGCCAGCATTCAACGCTTTGCACAAAGCCAGTTGCTCAAGCACTTTCATGCTTAGCTTCGCACGGCGATGCTGCACAGGGTCTTTTTGAGCTGGTTTTTTAGCTGCTACGAGCTTGAGTGAAGTAAGTGTTGCCATTTGCGTTTCCTGAAAAAGTTTTTTGGAAACACAAATTTATTTTCAGTTGCCAGCAAGAACAATAGCGCAGTTATGGACTGACAGTCTTCGCTTCTGTTTCTTATTGTTTTTCTGTCAGTTCAGCTAAATAGTTTTATGCGCTACACAAATGACAACTACCTAGACAACATGATTGCACTACCCTACGCAAAGCACATACAGTGGGTTGCTATGGGTCACACCCACATGCACATTTACAACAAGGAGCAAGTACAAATAAATGCAATGCTTTTAAGCGCAAAACAGACAGGCAAATTTTTCACACGCAAACTAGCTCAATTTTTTAACGGACATAAGGCACTCAAATATCCATCACATAACAACAACCCACTCATCATCAGTCATTTACACATGGGAAAAATTTACAGGGACACAAGCACTATTCACTACCACTTTGCATTTGGCAACATTCCAACAGGCGTTACAAAAGAAGACATGATGACTGTATTTAGAGAGCTATGGGTAAGCAAGGCAAAGCAATCACACAAAGGCATTTGGCTACAAAAGGCAGACACTGAAAATACAGGCTGGCTACGCTACGGACATAACGAAAACAGATTGGGCGCACATCTAGGCATTGACATCAACTCATGCTTAATACCTGACAGACTAGGCGAATAAGGAGCCTTTGCTCTACACACACTGACACACGACAATTTAGATAGCAAGGCGCTGGCTAGACTAGTATTAGCTTCGCTTTGGCTCAAACAAAGACGATAGGAAAGAGTGCGAGACAGGGAGAAAGAGTAAGGCGACTGAACAATGTTGAAGCACTTGCGAACTGCCAGTTCGCTCACAGCAACTGTTACTAGGTAACACTTTGAAGCTCACGCCAATCCTGCATCAACCAATGAATCCGACACCTTCAATTTGGGGTGTGCTAACAAAAATCGCTGTCGTATTTCATCCCAATTGAACTCTGGCAGTGCAATTTTTTCGTTCACTGGAAATACATCCAATGCTGCATGTTCTGCCAAATATTGCCCTTGCCGCAAAGCTCGGCTAGTCAAAGTTGCTATCTCTGGCCGTGATGCATCTTTTTCATCTTGTGAAGTTTTAACTGAAAGCCAATACTTGTTATGCCTTGAACTAACTCCAGCTATCAATCCAATTTTCCACAGGGGCATGCTGGGATGAAAGGCTTTGCAAATAAGCACCTTGAGTTTTCTTGCTAGAGCGTCAGGTCGCTCACGTACGCCTGCCAATTTTTTCTTCTGCCTATAGTGTTGTGGCGGAAGTTTGAGGATCCAATCGTAGTGTGCATCGATCAAGACCTTCACATGTCGTAAGGCTATTGCTTTTGGCAAATCAAGCGGCACTGCTAGAAGGAGCGTTTTTGGTAATGAAGCATCTTGGGCAATTTGGTTGATGTACTCAGCAGCCTCATTGAGCACACTGGGGTCACTTAAATTCTTTGTTTCACTACTGTTAGAAACGCCCAGAAAAGCAACGTCACGTCTGTTCGACCAGTTATCAAATATGTAGCGCCCACGAAACTTGTACCAATCAGGTACTGGAACGTTAATAGAGCCATATTCTTTAAATGCTGCTTTCAGAGCGTTCAGCCGGTCGTTGAATTTTTCTTTGTCAAGTGCGTAGGTAGGTTCGGCAGCTTCAAATAACTTTTTAAATTTCCTTGCTTGCCCTCCACTTGTTCCGCCCAAGCTAGTCATAAAAGCGTAAGACGGGCTGACACGCATGAACTCGATGCGAAGCTGGTCGATATCGATGAGATCGAAGCTCTCCAGTCGATCAATTTCAGGTGGCTGACCTAGCAACCTAGCGGTCTCATCGAGGTAGTCAGGTAAAGCAACGCGAGTATTTTTCGTCATTTTTTATGTGCAAATAAGACTAATTAAATCTTGTTAAATGACTATATCAAAGATGCCTGTCAGAGTCCAGCTGTACCGCAATCCCTGCGGGTACTTTGAAAGGAACTGTGATGAAAACTCTTGTTACGAAAACTGAAGCCACTACAAGCAACATTGACAAATTGTTCGGCAGTGTCATCCTGCCTAATACGCAGAAAGGACGTAATCGTCTGTTCGCAAGCAATCACGCATCTTTGCGCCGTACTCAGAACGCGATCAAGCGCAAAGAGGAACAAGAAGCCAAGCCAGTCAAAGCAGCTGAGCGTGCAGCTGCTAAGGAAGCTAAGGCCAAAGAGACTGCTGATGCGAAAGAAGTTAAAGCTGCTGAACGCATTGCAAGCAAAGAAGCCGCAAAAGCACAAAAGCGCTCTGAGGAAGTAAAGCTGTCAGCTTATACCCGCCAAGTATTAATTGAAGGCGATCAGATTGCCGATCAGGAGGCCACATTCCATAAGCGTTTCGTGCTTAAGGCAAATGCTGAGCTTTATAAATTGCTGCAAATTATCATGGCCTATGCGGAAAAGATTTTGGCACGCAAAGACAGCAAAAATATTGTCGCGTCAATGCGTCACAGCTTGAAATATTCGCACCGTATCAATACGCAAGCCAATACACCCGAACTCAGCATCATCGTGCGCTTTGTAACTCGCACCAACCGCAAAAATGCTTGTGTCTATGCTCGCGTGATTAAGAAAGCAATAGCCGATGGTGTGAAAAGCTCCGACTTGATTGCTTATATTGAAAAACACAAGGGCATTGACAAGATTCGCTCCAAGGCCGTAGCCAACGCTTCGTCGCAACCTAAAGTCTTGAGCGAGCAAGATATTAAAGACACAAAGTTTCTTGTTGACTTTGGGACAACGTTTTTGAGCAAGCTTGTTGAGTCAGGAACTACTTTGGGGACGCTCGAACTGCAGAAAAAGTATTACAGCACTATTCGTGACGCATCCAGCTTTTCCAACTATACGTACTTTGCTTGCGATTACGTAGATGGCAAATATGTGGTGGTTGATGTGGTACCTGTCGATCCCGATTTCGAACCGGTAATTTTGGAACGCATCTCAAACTACCACTTGCAGTGCAATACACATCACAAAGAAATTGCAAATGCAATGATTGAAGCTGCAGCCGAAAATGGGCGCACGCTCAAAAAAGAGTTGCATATCTCGGCTTCTGAATAAGCCACCACCCAAGTGTTACCGTAGTAACACTTGGGTTTTCTGAATCGTCTGTCACATTGCCTGCTTGCCCCATTCGTTAACAGACAGATCGAGTGGCTTCAAGCCGCGATTTCGAATCAAAATCTAGGTTTGAAGCCGTACGCTTGAGCTCTTGGATTACGGGGGCATCGTTCTGGGGCTATGCAATCAATCCATCAGGCCCCGCTGTAGCTACTGAACTGGTTTGGCTTTTGAAATATGGGCTGAATCGTTCAGTACAGCCCCAACCAAAATCTTCAACACTAGTGTCGGGAGCGTGACCTCCTGCTCTTCCGAAACTATCCGATTACACAACAGTGAAAACTTTGGAAACAACGTGAGCTGGACTTGGCTATCAAGCCGTGGCAAAATAGCAAAACGCAGTACATTTACAATACAAGCCAAGGCTAGGGGCACATGAGAAGTACTAAAGACGAAACGCTGTCTATACGCACGTCGGCTGAGATAAAGCAGCTAGTCCGGCAGGCAGCAGAGCGCGAGCACAGGTCTGTAGCCTCAATGATTGAGGTTCTCGTGCTGGCCTACGCACAGCAACATGGCATCATCAGCAACGTGCAGGCCAAGCCCACACTCACACAGAAGAAAGCATAAGACGCGGCATGCCAACACTAAACTGGATCGGCAAAGGCGCCGTAGAAACACACCACAAACATGTGCCCTTTAGGCTGCTTGAGCCGGTCGATGCGCTGTCATGCGGCGACAAGGACAGTGGCAACTTGATTGTGCAGGGCGACAACCTGCTTGCCCTCAAAGCACTTTTGCCGCGCTATGCGGGCGAAGTTAAATGCATCTACATTGACCCGCCGTATAACACTGGCAATGAAGGCTGGGTTTACAACGACAACGTGAACAGCCCTGAGATACGTAAGTGGCTGGGCGAGGTTGTGGGCAAAGAAGGCGAAACGCTGGACAGGCACGACCGTTGGCTGTGCATGATGTACCCACGGCTTGTTCTGCTCAAGCAGTTTTTGCGGGAAGACGGAGTCATTTTTATTTCTATTGATGATGACGAAGTACATCATCTACGAGCGCTAATGGATGAGATTTTTGGCATAAAGAATAGATTGGCGACGTTAGTTTGGAAAACCGATGGCAACTTTGACAATCAAGCAAAAATTAAAAATTGCCATGAATATGTACTAGCTTACGCATTGAGTCCAGAAAAATTTCCGCACCCAAAAGTTGTTGATCCATCTGTTAGCGCAACGAGCAAGTTAAATAGGCCAGTAATACAAAACACGATTGTAAAAAATGGGCCAAAAAATCCAATCAGCGAAGTCTTACTTCCTATTGGTTTCCCAGCATCTGTTAGTGAAGCAACAATTTCAGCAAGAACAAACGCATGGCCTCACTACAAGAATGATGCTTTTATTGCGAATGGAGTGCTTACAAATGAAGTATTCGTAAGCAGCGGCTGGTCTTCCAAGTCAATTCTTGTTGATTTTATTAAAAACAAATTCGAGCCTGTACTTGACTCAAAGAATCAAAAAACGAAGTTTGTAATTACACCAACGGGAGCAATTGAGTCTGTAAAAGTCAGGGATCAAGCTAGCCATGTGATTACAGTTGTTAGTGGCGTGGGCAGCACGCAGTCTCAATCAGTCGAACTTGGCGACATGGGTTTTCAATTCCCATTTCCCAAGCCAGTTGATCTTATAAAGTATTTAATCTCGATGATTGAGGGCAATGACTTCGTAGTTTTGGATAGCTTCGCAGGCAGCGGCACTACAGGACACGCCACAATGAAATTGAACGCAGAAGATGGCGGATCGCGGAAGTATATTTGTATTGAAATGGATTCATCAATAGCAAATCAAATTACACAAAAGAGACTTGAAAAAATATGCGATGAGTTTGGCTCTATTGAAAACAACACAGGGTTTCAATACTGCAAGCTGTCTGCAAAGCCACTGTTTGACGCAGAAGGCAAGATTGACCCTGACGTTAGCTTTGACAAGCTGGCCGAATTCGTTTGGTTTATGGAAACAGGCACAGGCTTGGCTGGGTCAGCCATTTCCAAAAATATGTCCACACCGTACCTTGGCACATACAAGGGCCGCGCAATCTTTCTGCTTTACAACGGCATATTGAAGGACAAGACAGAGCTTGGCGGCAATGTGCTGAACGGGCGAACGCTTGCGTACCTGAGCGAAGTTGCACCTGATCAAAACACACCCAAGGTTGTGTATGGGGCACGCACACGCTTTGACAAAACAAAACTGACACAGCTAGGTGTTACCTTTCACCAGCTACCCTACGAATTGGCGGTGAAAACATGGTTTTAAGCACGTTTAGCTTGAAAGACTACCAATCAAAGTTGCTGGAAGCGTTCGGCAACTTTTTAGCACGCAGCCGCGAACTCAAAAGCCCCGCCGCTGCGTTTGCGGAAAGCACACAGCAGCACTTTGGTTACGCACTGCCCTATCACTCACTGCCAGGTGCAGATCACGTGCCGTATGTGTGCTTCAGGGTGCCGACAGGTGGCGGAAAGACACGCATTGCGGGACAAGCAATAAAGTGCGTCAACGACAGCTTCTTGGCAACAGAGCATTCGCTGATCTTGTGGCTTGTGCCCAGCGACCCAATTCGTGAACAAACGCTGTATGGGTTGAGAACAAAGGGCGAGCTACTGTATCAAGACATGCGTGACCTGTTTGGAGCAGTGCATGTACTGGACATTGAAGAAGCACTGCACATCCAGCCAGCCACGCTAAACACGGGCAACACGATTGTCGTGGCAACCATGCAGAGCTTTAAGCGTGACACGGCAGACGGTCTGCGTGTGTTTAGACAGAACGGCGCTCTCATGCCACACTTTGCAAACGCATCAGCAGAGCAACGCGGGGAATGCTCACTGCTTGACGTTATTCGCCTGCGTCGTCCGTTTATTGTTGTGGACGAGGCACACAACCAAGGTACGCCCTTGGCTGTCGATACCCTTGTTCGCCTCGCACCGTCCTGCGTGCTCGAACTAACTGCAACGCCTGATCGTGCCAGCCAGCCGTCCAACGTCCTGCGTAGCGTGTCCGCTGCAACGTTGCAGGCCGAGGACATGCTCAAGCTGCCATTGGAGCTTGCGATACATGCTGAATGGCGTGTAACGATGACAGAGGCCATTGCACAATTGCGGCAACTGGAGAAGGACGCACAGGAAGAACAGCAACTTACGGGCGAATTCATCGCCCCTGTAGTCATGCTGATACAGGCAGAGCGCAAGGCTGCGGACAAGGAAACATTTACGCCAGAGCGAGTGCGGCAGCACTTGATTGATGATTTCCAGATACCCGCCGACCACATTGCGATTGCCACTGGCGCACTGGACGAGTTAACAGGCAAGAAGCTGGGCGATCCTGATTACCCGCAGTTCATTATTACTGTGGACAAGCTGCGCGAAGGTTGGGACTGCCCGTTTGCTTATGTGCTGTTCTCCTTCCGTAACACCACATCGGCCACAGCAGTTGAGCAGGTACTTGGTCGTGTTCTGCGAATGCCGCACGTCACACGCAAGCAGCGCGAGGCACTGAACCGCAGCTATGCATATGTGGTGTCGGCTGAACTTGCCGCGACTGTGCAGGGACTGCGTGACGGACTGGTACAGAGTGGCTTTGAACGGCTTGACACAAAAGACCTGATCCGCACAAACATTGACGAGGCAAGCAACCGCGATCTGTTCACGGCACCCACTGATCTCACCATTCCCCTGCCTGTTGTTGGCACCACAGTTGTAGCACCGGACACCGAAGCAGTTGCTGCCTTGCCCAAGTCACTACGCGAAAAGATTGAGTACGTGCCTGAGACTGGCACGTTGACGGTGAAAGGTGGAGCAAGCGCAACGCAGTTGAAGCAAATTGCCGAAACTTTTAAGCAGCCAGAGGTTGCCAAGGTTGTTCGTGAACGCCTTGATACGCAAGCTGCTGTTCAAAGCGCCCCACCAAGTCGCCCTCAAACACCCGCAGAACTTGGGGTGAAAGCGCAAGTGCCTTTGCTTGGTATCAGTAAGTACAGCCAGTTTGACTTGTTTGACGAAACGCCACTGCTTGATGCGGACTGGGAGATTGACAGCTTCGACGCAAAGTTGACTGAGAGCGAGTTTGCACACGACGTTGAGGCAATGCGACGTGCGACATTGACCATATCGCAGCTTGAGCGCATTGAGTGCGACGTGTACGACAAACTAGACAGCCAGTTTGCTCTGTTTGGACAAGAGCAAGGTTGGACCGATACTGACTTGGTTACGTGGCTAGACAAAAACATCTTTTTCCCTTTTGCAGACGCAGGTCAGAAAGCAGCATGGTTACTGTCCGCTGTGCAGCACTTGCTTGACCAGCGTGGCTTTAGCTTGGACGAACTGGCGTACAGGAAATTTAGGCTGCGAGGAGCGATTGAACGCAAGTTGCAAGCTGGCCTGACCTTAGCCAAGCAACGAGTGTTTGATGGCCTGTTTGAAAACGAAGCGCAGTTTGATGTGCGTGACGAACATGCAGTAGTCTTCGAGCAAGGCCGTTATGCATACGATGTGCCTTACACAGGCATGCTCACGCTCAAGCGTCACTTCTTTCCAGTCATCGGCAATCTCAAGAGCGCAGGCGAGGAATTTGAATGCGCTGAGTTCATTGCAAACCAGTTAGATAACGTGGACTGGTGGGTACGCAACGTGGAGCGCAAGACAACATCTTTCTGGTTGCAAACGTCCAGCGACAAGTTTTACCCCGACTTTGTTGTGCGATTGAAGTCAGGTTTCACGCTGGCTATTGAGTACAAGGGCGCACACATTGCAGACAGCCGAGACAGCAAAGAAAAGCAGATGATTGGCAAGCTGTGGGAAAAGCGCAGCGGCGGGCGTTGCAAGTTTGTGTGGGTTGAGAACAAGAACTGGTCTGCGATTAAAGACGCTGCACAGGGCTAAGAAAGGCTGGCAATGAAGATATACGCAAACAAGAACGGCAAGCTGGTCGAGGTCAAACCTAAAGCGTTTAAGCTGGAGCGTGATATTCAGCGGCTGTTTGAAGACAACTTGCAAACGCTGATGGGACTGACGCTGGTACGCAGCGAATACACGATCAAGAACAAGCGTATTGACACACTAGCATTCGACGACCAAGCCTGCTCTTTTATCATCATAGAGTACAAGCGCGACAAAAACATTAGCGTCGTAGACCAAGGCTTTACCTACCTGAGCTTGATGCTAGAGAACAAAGCGGACTTCGTTGTGGCGTTCAACGAGCAGTTCAACAAGAGCATGAAGATGGCAGAGGTTGATTGGAGCCAGACACGTGTTGCCTTCGTTTCGCCCTCTTTTACCGACAACCAAGTTCAGGCCACGAACTTCAAGGATATTGGTATTGAACTGTGGGAGGTGCAGCAGTTTGAAGATGGTAATGTGTCCGTCCACCAAATCAAGCAGTCCAACTCCGCCACCAGCATTAAACCCATAACGCAGCAAAGCACTGCATTGCAAAAGGTAGCAAGCGAGATCAAGGTGTATTCCGAGGCCGATCACGCAAGCGGTGTTGGTGCAGACATGTTTGAGCTTTACGAGAAGTTCCGTGATGCCATATTGAACTTGGCTGATGGCATCGAGGTAAGCCCGCAGAAGCACTACATCGCCCTAAAAAAGAATGGCAATGTGGCGTGCATTGAGCTACAGAAGAAAAAGCTGAAGATTTACATTTCTGCGAAGATTGGAACGCTGGACGATCCAAAGGACTTAGCCAAGGACGTGTCAAACATCGGGCATTACGGCACTGGCGACTACGAGGTACACGCGACCGACGACAAAGACCTTGAGTACATCATGAGCTTGGTCAAACAGGTTGCACAAGGCTGACCATGGCACTGCTAGACGAGCAACTTGTTGACGAATGGCTGAACCGCAAGTGTTTTTTCACGATGCGCGGCATAAAGAGTGGCGTTGACGAAATTGACCTGCTGGCAGTGCGTATGGCTAACGAGCAGCTTGAGTGCTGGCATGTTGAAGTACAGGTTAGCTACAGGCCCATTGGCTATGTGGGTGGCGATACAAACGCAAGGCGACGCACAGACGACGAGCTTCGCGCAGGCGTTGAGCAGTGGGTAGAGAAAAAATTTACCTCGGCACGCAAGTTGGCACGGCGCAATGCCATTCTTCCAAACGCACAATGGCGGTATTTGTTTGTCCACGGTGTACTGCGTGACGCAAGGGAGCTGGAGCACATGGCACAGCTCGGCGTTGCATTGATTCCCTACAAGCAAGTGCTGGCAGAACTACGGGACGACGAAACTGGCAACTCAAGTTCATCCATAGCCAGCAATATTGCTGAAATGCTGCGGTACATGGGCTGACATTTAAATAGCAGACAGTAGTGATGTAGGTGGTTAAAAATCACCAGCCCTCATCTGTAAGTAACTGGGTTAAAAAAGTTGCGCGGGTATTTTTAATGGGCACAGGACCCACTTTGGGCTGCAAGCTGACGTGCGTACAAGCCCTACAAGCAACGCAATGTCCTGCCCAGCTACCCAGGCCTGCCCTAGCATCTCACAATACTTGCAGGGCTTTAATTTCTAAAGCGTTACCGCAGTAACAGTTGGGCAACACACCGTGGCAAAAAGCCATGCCAATCCAGCTAAATATCACTGTGTGCGTTTTATACAAAACCCACACAGTCGCGCTAAGTCATTGCTAGCGTTGACGAAATTTAGAGGTAGGAATTTTGAACACACGAAAACATACTAAACGCACTTTTTCCAACACAGTAGAGGACGTGCACATGAGTAAGCAAGCAAAAACTTTGAACGAGCGAGAGCTGCAAAAGCTGCTGGATTTCGTTTCCAAAACCAAAAACCCAAAACGTAACCGCGCAATCTTCCTACTCACGTACCTAGCTGGTTTGCGTATTGGCGAAGTGGCTGCGCTGCGTGTAGCTGACGTGCTTGCAAGCGATGGAACGGTACGCACCCAATTTACGCTTAACCCTGAGCAAACAAAAGGCAGCGACAGCCGTACAGTCCTGCTTAGCCTGCGTATGCAAGCAGAACTTGCTGCATATGTGCAAACAATCCGTGTACGCAATGCAAAGCAGCCATTGTTCGCAACACAGCGCAATGAAGGGTTTACAGCTGCGTCACTTGCCCAAGTTGTGAATGGAATTTACAAAAAGGCTGGCTTTGACGATTGCACAAGCCATTCTGGTCGCCGCAGCTTTGCGACACGTGCTAGCAGCAAGGGGATCAGTATGCGTGTGCTGCAAAAGCTGATGGGACACAAAAACATCCAAACCACATCTGTTTACATTTACGCAAGCGATGACATGCTGCGTAATGCGGTGGAGCTGATTTAATTACAGCTTGAACAGCTCTTTGTTTGCAAGGCTGGATATGTTGCGCTCAGCAATAGTTCTAATCGCTTGCAAGCTAGCTTCACACGCAATGTAGGCACCGTTTTTGTACTTGAGCGAAGAGGCAACAATGCTTTCAATTGCATCGTAGTTCTTGTGAGCAAAAACATACAAGTCCAAGTCTTCTACGTACTCAGCCTCGTTATACAAACACGGTGTCGTATCAAAGTGGTTTCCTTTTGCATCAGCATTCCACCAATGCGCCAATATTTCCACTTCGCCAGTCAGCGGATTAAGAGGATTTACTAGCCACCCAGTTATTGGACGCACTCCATCCATTTCATCCACCACATCTAGTGCGTTGTTGGAGCAATCGTTAGGACGCTTACCACCAACCAATTTAACGCTTACTACTTTTAACGGTTTAGCAGCATGTGGTTGGCGATCTTCAATAAACTTTTTAGTCTCTGCTCTCATTTGCTTGCTTTCTTTTTCGCAGTGGTTGTTTTTGCTGCCTTTTCAGCTTTAGCCTTTACTTTCGCTGATTCGTGGATTTCAGGCACAGCAACCTCCTTAAACAATTGCTGACGAGCATTAGGCGCTTTGAGCTTGTGCTTAATTTGTTTGAGTGTGCCACGGTCATAGCGTTTGATAAGCATTTCAGGCGAATTGCCTTGAGCTTTAGCCAAGTCGCGCAAGTCAACATCGTCATAGTCCATCAATGTCGTGCTGAACAAACTGCGGAAACTGTAGAACACACGTTTTTTGCCTGAGTTCTTGTCGTACAACAGCCCATACTCTTCCAAAAAGTTTTGAAACATGTGCAGAGCACTGGGCAATCCTTTGCCATCACTCGTTACAAAAATTTTGTCCTTGCTGTTGATTTTGATGAGAGCTTCTAGCTTGTTCCCTTCTAAGTCTGGGTAACGCCGTTCAGTAATTTCTCTAAGCACCCTGTACGTTACGTCATAACCAACGGCGTCACGTGAACCTTCCTTGCCAGTCACAAACAATGTGACTATAGGGGTCCAAGTAGTGTTTGGAATGGGATTTCCTTCGTCGTCATATGGCCCATTACTAAGCTCAATGTACTCGCGCTCGTAATCTAACTGGCGCTCTTTTGCTTCTTTGTCTTCAACATACTCAACGCCAGTTGTTTCGTGTTGAATCTCAAACTGAATATTTTTCCACTGCAAATCTAGCAGCTCTTTGCCAGGTCGTGCGCCAGTATCCATCAGCACTCGCGTGTAGTCATACAGCACTTGCCGTTGTGCTTTGTGATGATCTCGCCCGTTTGAAATCCATTCAGGCATCTTCGCCAAAATAATGTTTGCTTCTGTAATCGTAAATGTGGCGTACTTCTCGCTCTTCTCACCCTTTGTTTCAAGGTACGGCATTTTTAGACCAGACATGTAGTTGCGAACAATGGCTTCCTTAAAAACCATGTTCATCACTACATTGTGTTTGCGGACTGTGCTGTACATGGGTGTCTTGCCCATCTTCTTAGCCCGCCAAACAGCGTAGTCCTTCATAGTGTTAGCCGTAATGTTGGCTACATGCATGCTGCCAAAAAATGGCACTAAATAGTCGTCCGCAATGCGCTTGTATTGTTTATATGAAGCAACTGTGTGCCCAGCAGCAATGCGATCCTCCATCGCACGTATAACAATGTTTGCCACATCGCGGAAACGCTTTGACACGATTGGCAAGTTTTCTTCTTTGCGAAGCTGCGCCTTTAGATAAATGTTGTGCGCTGCCTTTTTAGCCTTCTTCAAGTCCTCTTCTTTAGTCGTTGCCGTAAACCATTTTTCGTCAATCTTGTAACGGCAATACCAAGCAGCAGTCACGTCACGCTTAAACACGACAAGTTCGCGGTCAATAAGCTGGTGGGTGTCATCGCGTTTTGCAGGCATTGGGCTACTTTAATTTCTAACCATGACAAATGCAACGGATTTTGTAGAAGCAGAAATGAAAAAGGGCTGCACACTTTGATGTGCAACCCAATTCCAAAACCAAATACCAAACTCAAAAAATGGTGGGCCCCCCGAGAGTCGAACTCGGCACCAACGGATTATGCGTACCACTACAGTTTTCACTGCCTGTTTCCAGTTTGTGGTCTGGACTGTCTCTTGTCTTTACGACCTACCCGTACAGTCTCTACACCTCCCAACTTGCATAATGCAAGTTGGTTTGGTTCGGGATTACCACGCTGCTAGCAGCACAGGCTTCCCCGAGTTTGAGTAGTTCTACATGTAGGCAGAGCTAACTTACCTACGTGCAACCCAATTGCAGTCAACCATTGCTTGCGCTTTAGGTTGCCTGCCGTTAAGTCCGCTGCTCTAACCAAGCATGAGCTAGAGGCCCGTAAAACGTATTCTCACCGCTTTTTTTGCCCTAAAAGCGCAGGGCATTTTGTAGAAGTGGTGTAGAAGCAAATTTGTCTAGTGTAATCCTCGTTAAGTTGTTGATTTATAACAGTTTTTACAGAATTGCAATTCAAGTTAATTAGATTATGAGTCCCCTGCTCTAACCAACTGAGCTAACGCCCCAACCAAAGCTTATTGTACGGGGCGCTTCAGACGGACAAACCGTCTTGTCCCGGGCGAAAGCCCTCGTGGGCCAGCGTGGCTTCGCT
>JACCDV010266339.1_pt1 | contig 16580 bp, 14 predicted proteins | sample 7446131 | NCBI WGS metagenome assembly JACCDV01 (sample SAMN15323448, study PRJNA562643) | freshwater metagenome | isolation source: river surface water | place: USA:Blue River Watershed | collected 2017-08-17 | reverse complement strand
CAGAAGGTCTGGATCTCGCGCATCCAGCACAGCGACCTGATGATCCTGCTGGCGCGCACCACCCCGGTGGACCAGGTGAAAAAACGCTCCGAAGGCCTGTCGTGCTTCCTGATTGACCTGAAACAGGCGATCGGCCATGGCCTGACCGTGCGCCCAATCCTGAACATGGTCAACCACGAGACCAACGAGCTGTTTTTCGACAACCTGGAGATTCCCGAAGACGCGCTGCTCGGCGAAGAAGGCCAGGGCTTCAAGACCCTGCTCGACGGGCTCAATGCCGAGCGCACCCTGATTGCCGCCGAATGCATTGGCGATGGCTACTGGTTCATCGACCGCGCCACAAAGTATGCGAACGATCGCGTGGTCTTCGGTCGCCCCATCGGCCAAAACCAGGGCGTGCAGTTCCCGATCGCCGAAGCCTTCATCGAGCTCGAGGCGGCCAACCTGATGCGCTGGAAGGCCTGCGAAAAAATCGATGCGCACCAGAACGCCGGCGCCGAGGCCAATATGGCCAAGTACCTGGCGGCCAAGGCCAGCTGGGAAGCGGCCAACGTCTGCCTGCAGACGCACGGCGGCTTCGGCTTTGCCTGCGAATACGACATCGAGCGCAAGTTCCGCGAGACCCGCCTCTACCAGGTGGCGCCGGTCTCGACCAACATGATCTTCAGCTATGTGGCCGAGCACATCCTCGGGCTGCCGCGCTCTTTCTGACGTGGCCATGAACAGACCCCTCGACGGCGTGACGGTGCTCGCGCTCGAACACGCGATCGCCGCACCGTTCTGCACGCGCCAGCTGGCCGATCTGGGCGCGCGCGTGATCAAGGTGGAGCGCCCGGGCAGCGGCGACTTTGCCCGCGCCTACGACAGCCGGGTGCAGGGCCTGTCCTCGCACTTCGTCTGGAGCAACCGCTCCAAGCAAAGCCTGACGCTCGACCTCAAGCAGGCGGCCGCGCAGCAGGTGCTGCACCAGCTGCTGGCCACGGCCGATGTGCTGGTGCAAAACCTCGCGCCCGGCGCAGCGGCGCGCATGGGCCTGTCCTACGAAGCACTGTCGCCGCAACACCCGAGGCTGATCGTCTGCGACATCTCCGGCTACGGCGACGACCCGCAACAACCCGGCCCCTACCGCGACAAGAAGGCCTACGATCTGCTGATCCAGAGCGAGGCGGGCTTCCTGTCGGTGACCGGCACACCCGAGTCCCCCGCCAAGGCGGGTTGCTCGGTGGCGGACATTGCCGCCGGCATGTACGCCTACAGCAGCATCCTGGCCGCCCTGTTGCAGCGCGGCCAGAGCGGGCGCGGCAGCCGCATCGATGTGTCCATGCTCGAGAGCATGGCCGAATGGATGGGCTATCCGATGTACTACGCCTTCGATGGCGCGGCGCCGCCGCCGCGCGCCGGCGCCGCCCACGCCACCATCTACCCCTACGGCCCGTTCCAGGCGGGCGACGGCCGCTCGGTCATGCTGGGGCTGCAGAACGAGCGGGAATGGGCCGCCTTCTGCAGCACCGTGCTGGAGCAACCTGCGCTGGCCAATGACGCGCGCTTCCAGGCCAATGCGCTGCGCGTGACCCACCGCGCGGAGCTCGAGGAGATCATCAACGGGGTGTTCCGCCAGCTGAGCGCCGAGCAGGTGGGCGCCCGGCTGGAGCTGGCGCAGATTGCCAACGCCAGCGTCAACGACATGCACGACCTGTGGGCGCACCCGCAGCTGCAGGCGCGCCAGCGCTGGGCCCGCGTGGACACGCCATCAGGGCCCATCCCCGCCCTGCTGCCACCCGGCAGCAACAACGATTTCACCCCGCGCATGGACAAGGTGCCGGCGCTGGGCGAACATACCGACGCCATCCTGACCGACCTGGGCTACGCACCCGAGGCCATCACGCAGCTGCGGCAGGCCGGCGCCATCTGACCACCACCAGGAGACAAGCATGAACAAGACCCGCCACTTCCTGCGCGCCGCATCGGCCGCCCTGCTGGGCCTGAGCATCGGCGCCGGCGCGCTGGCACAGGCCTACCCGAACAAGCCCATCACGCTGGTGGTGCCCTTTGCTGCCGGCGGCCCCACCGATGTGGTCTCGCGCCTGCTGGGCGCGACCATGACCAGGACGCTGGGCCAGCCGGTGGTGATCGAGAACAAGCTGGGCGCCGGCGGCACGATTGCCGCCGCCTACACCGCCAAGGCCGCACCCGATGGCTACACCTTCCTCATCCACCACAACGGCATGGCCACGGCCCCTGCCCTCTACCGCAAGCTGCCCTACAACCCGCTGACCGACTTCGAGTACGTCAGCCAGGTGATCGATGTGCCCATGACGCTGGTGGCCCGCAAGGACTTCCCGCCGCGCGATTTCAAGGAACTGGTCCCTTACCTCAAGGCCAACGGCGACAAGGTCAACGTCGCCCATGCCGGTCTGGGCGCGGTCTCGCACCTGTGCAGTGTGCTGTTTCGCCAGGCCATTGGGGTGGACATGACCACCATCCCGTTCTCGGGCACCGGCCCGGCCATGAACGCCCTGCTCGGTGGCCAGGTCGACTTGTTGTGTGACCAGACCACCTCGACCACGCCGCAGATCAAGGCGGGCAACGTCAAGCTCTACGGCGTGACGACCTCCACCCGGCTGAAAACCATGCCCGAAGTGCCGACCCTGGCCGAACAGGGTCTGAGTGGCTTCCAGATGGTGGTCTGGCACGGCGTCTACGCTCCCAAGGGCACGCCCAAGGCGGCCATCGACAGCTTCGGCCGCGCGCTCAGCGCCGCACTCAAGGACCCCGCCGTCGTCGCCAAACTCACCGAGCTGGGCTCGGTGGTCGTGCCCGACGAGAAACTCACCCCCGCCGGCCTGCAAACCTGGTTGCAGCAGGAAACGCAGCGCTATGGCCCTGTCATCAAGGCGGCCGGGCAATTCGCGGACTGAGCCCCGGGCCAGCGGCGCTGGACGGGCAGTTCAGCGCCGCCCGAGGATTTCCATCAGGTTGAAGTCCGGGTGTACAGGCCCACCGTGTGCCTCAAGCCCGCAGGGGGCCTGCCGCTCGCTCGGGACTGCAAAACACATCAGCCCCGGAGCGGGCCTTTCTGCAGCACCCCCACCAGCTCGGGCAGCAGGGTCTGCGGGTCGACCGCCTGGCAGGCCGCGGCCAGCGTGGCCTGCATGGCCTGGGCCGCAACATCATGCGCACCACGGCCCTGCGCCATGTCGGCGTAGTAACCCAGGTCCTTGAGCGCGTTGCCCATGGAAAAGCGCAGGCCGCTCGTCTGGCCGTGCAGCAGGTAGGGCTTGAGGCGCTCGAGCGCCGCGCCCCAGCCGCCGCCTTTTTCCAGCACCTCGACAAACACCGCATCGTCAATGCCCGCGCGCCGCGCGCAGGCCGCCGCTTCGGCCAGCAGCGTGACCGAGCCCAGCGAGACGAAGTTGTGCAGCAGCTTCATGCTGTGGCCGGCCCCCACGGCGCCGGCGTGCACGATGTTTTCGGCAAAGGTGGACAGCAGCGGGCGGCAGGCTTGCAGCAAGGCGGCATCGCCACCGACCAGCAGGTTCAGGCGGCCCTGCATGGCTTCATTGGGTGTGCGGGTCATGGCCGCGTCCATGAAGCGCACGCCACGCTGCGCAAGTTTGGCCGCCACCTGCTGGGTGGAGGCGGGGATGCTGGTGGAGCAATCGATCACCGTCATGCCTTCACGCAGCCCGGCCAGCAGGCCGGTGTCGCCGCCGAGGATGGCTTCGACCTGGGCCGAGCCATTGACGCAGAGGATGACGATGTCACTGGCCTGCGCCACGGCCTGGGCCGTTGGCGCCGTGTGCGCACCCGCAACGATCAGGTCGCCCAGCGGCTGGTTGCCTGCGTGTTCCATCGCCGTGAGGGCAAAACCCTTTTTGACAATATTGGTGGCGATGCCCAGGCCCATCAGGCCCAGGCCGATCATGCCGATACGGGGTGCTTTATCCATGTTTGATCGTCACGGTCTTGAGGGTGGTGAAGCTGTAGAGCGCCTCGAAGCCTTTTTCTCGGCCATGGCCGCTGGCCTTGACGCCGCCAAAGGGCAGTTCGATGCCGCCGCCGGCACCGTAGTTGTTGACAAACACCTGGCCGCTGCGCAGTTGTCGCGCCATGCGCATCTGCCGTCCGCCGTCCTGTGTCCACAGTGCAGCGGCCAGGCCGTAATCGGTGCCGTTGGCCAGTTCTATGGCGTGGTCCTCGTCCTCGAAGGGGCTGATGGCCAGCACCGGACCGAAGATTTCTTCCTGCGCGATGCGGTGCCCGATCGGCACATCGCGGATCAGCGTGGGCACCTGATAGAAGCCGCCCGGCGGCGCCTCGGGCACCAACTGGCCTTGCGCGGCAATCGGCAGGCCATCGCTTTGGGCCAGCTCGACAAAGCTGCGCACACGCTGCAACTGTGAAGCGCGAATCAAGGGGCCGCAGTTCAGGTCCATGGCAGCGGGGCCGGTGCGGGTGGCGGCAAAGGCTTTCGCCAGGCGCTCGACCACCGCTTCGTACACCGGGCGGTGCACCAGCGCGCGGCTGCCGGCCGAGCAGGTCTGGCCGGCGTTCTGCACGATGGCATTGGTCACCACGGTGGTCATGGCGTCCATGTCGGCATCACCAAAGATGATCTGCGGCGATTTGCCGCCCAGCTCCAGCGTCACGGGCGCATGGTGTTCGGCGGCGGCCTGTACCACCAGCTGGCCCACGCGTGGCGAGCCGGTAAAGGACACATGGTCCACCCCCAGGTGGCGCACCAGTGCGTCGCCTGCCTCGTGGCCGTAGCCGGTGACGATGTTCAGCGCCCCGGCCGGAAAGCCCACTTCGGCCGCCATCTCGGCCACGCGCAGGATCGACAGGCAGGCGTCTTCGGCGGGCTTGACCACGCAGGCATTGCCCACCGCCAGCGAAGCCGCCACGCTGCGGCCAAAAATTTGCAATGGGTAGTTCCAGGGAATGATGTGGCCGGTCACGCCAAAAGTCTCGCGCAGGGTGAAGACGGTGTGGCCGTTGTAGAAGGGGATGGTCTCGCCCATCAGCTTGTCGGCCGCACCGGCATAGAACTCGAAGTAGCGCGCCACCGCCGCCACATCGCCGCGCGCCAGCGTCAGGGGCTTGCCGCAATCGCGCGACTCGATCGCGCTCAATTCGTCGATGTGGGTCAGCATGTGCTGCGACAGTCGCTGCAGCAGCCGGCCGCGCTCGGTTGCTGTCAGGCGCCCCCATTCGCCTGCAAAGGCCTGGCGCGCGGCCTGCACCGCGCGGTCAATGTCGGCGGCGTTGCCCCTGGCAATCGCGTCGAACTGTTCGCCGGTGGAGGGGTCGATGACGGGGATCTGGTCGCCCGATGCGGGGGCCAGCTGCTGGTTGGCGATATGGTGGCGTTTCATGGTTGCTCCTGGCCGATACGCCTTGAATGTAGTCGTACAAGCCACCTTGCACTGACGCCTTCGGTACAAAGGCAGAGGCCAGGGCGTACCGCGGCCCCATTGCACCAGCAGGCCGTCGTCAACGACAATGGCTCGATTGCGCATGACCAACCGATGCCGAGAAACATGTTCACTTCACGTCGACCTGCAATATTTGGGCACGCCTTGTGCTGCGCATTGGGGCTGTTGCTCCTGTCGCCTGCCGTGCATGCACAGGGGTGGAAGGACGCGCCAGCCTACAGCAAGGACAGGGCCGCCGATGTGCTGCGCCGCAGCGTGTTTTTCATGCCGCTTTTTGGCGCCACCTACCCCGAGAAGTTCGAGGTCTTGCTGCAAACCCTGCCCCCCAACACCTTGCGGGGGGTCGTGATCTACAACCACGGCTGTGGCGGACAGTGGGGTTGGGAAACCACTGTGGCGCAATTTCTCTACCGACAGGGCTTTGCGGTCATCACCCCCGAATTCCCGACACGACTGGACAACCAGCTCGGCTGCGCAGGCAGTACAGAGGAAGAGTCACGCCGCTCCGGCGCACAAAAGGCACGCGAAGGCATTTACCAGGCCATCAACCCTGCACGGCTGGCCGCCCGGGGCGACGACATACAGGAAGTGGTCCGATGGCTCAAGGCGCGCACCCGCAAGCCGATCCTGATCGGCGGCCACAGCGAAGGATGCCGTGCCACCTATGCGCTGCACACGACAGACGAACAGGTGGTGGGAGGCATCTGCGTCAAACAGGGCCTTCAGGACAATTACGAACACACCTGGCGCTGGAACACCGACAAGCCCATGTGGCAGTCGCTCGAGGAAAACGACCCCTGGGTCATGTGGGGAGCCAACACGATCCACACGGTCGGCTTTGAGCGCAAGTTCAGCCAGCGGCCCGGCAATCTGACCGTGGTGCGGGTGCCCGGCCGCACCCACGACCCACTGAACCACGCCGACGAGCGCAACAGCCTGACGGTCTGGCTCAATCAGCGCGTGCCTGATGGCCTGGTCCCGGGCGCCAACGGGTTCAACTATGAAACCGTACTCCCCAAAATCCAGCAGCGCTTGGGTGAAGGCCGATGATCAACTGTGGGCGATTCATGCACAGCCTGCCGTCAGCCCTGATGATCGTGCTGGCTGGCATGGCTTTGTCATCGGTCCCTGCGCATGCCCAGATCACAGCCAGCGACTGTCGCCCGCAGGCACAGGGGCAAATGCAACTGGTGCCGCTGCGCGGCAACTTCTACACGGCACAAGGGCGTCCCGGCGGCTTTGACCCCTGCGAAGCCTCGGTGCGTTACCGCCTGCCCGGCACCGGCAAGGCGCCGCTGATGATCAGCGTGCACGGCGGTGGCGGCATCGCCGATGTCCGCGCCTCCGACGACGCCTTCCATGCGGCTGGCATGGCCACACTGGTGTTTGACGCCTATGCCATGCAGGGGTTGCCAGGGCGCACCTCCCTGTTCTGGGCACGCTCGGTGAGCAACGAGGCACGCCAGCGCATGATCTATGCCACTGCATGGGCTGCCTACGAATGGGCGCGCCAGCGCGAAGACATCGATGCCCGGCAGATCTACCTTTTTGGCGTTTCCAATGGCGCCGCCGTGGTGGCCAATCTGGCGGCAGTGGTGGAGCCGGCCCATGTGCGCGGCGTGATCGCCGAAGGCATCACCCCGATCGGTCTGGGACTGCCCGACCGCCTGCGGGTGCCGGTACAGCTGGTCTTTGGTCGGCTCGACGATTTCGGCAGCCCCGACCCGGCCATGCTGCGCTGGGACCTCAGCGACGACTGCCGCCTGAATGTGCAGGTTGACGGGCTGCCCCCGGGGTCGGCGCAGCGCTGCAACGCCACCACCGCCGGGCAGCGCACCCCTACGCCGCTGCAGTGGGTGGAGACGGTCACCCGCAACGGCGCTCAGGTGGAACTGGTCTACATCGAAGGCATGGCCCACAACGCCTTTTTCGGCCCCCTGCGCCAGCAGCGGGCCACCTGGGCCAGCGGCCAGACCTATGGCGCCTCGCTGGGGGCCACCGAGGAGGCGCGCGCGCGCTTTTTCGCGCTGATGCGCGACTTCATTGCGGCGAAGGCCCTGCCGCGCTGAGTCTGGCCAAGCGGCGCCACAGCCGCCCCGACCACTGCGCCAGATCGTCCAGGTAAGTGAAGACCACCGGAATCACCAGCAGGCTGAGCACCGTGCTGGTGAGCAGGCCGCCGATGACTGCAATCGCCATCGGCGAGCGGAAGCTGGCGTCAGCCGTGCCCCAGCCCACCGCAATCGGCAGCATGCCCGCGCCCATGGCGATGGTGGTCATGACGATCGGGCGGGCCCGCTTGTGGCAGGCGTCCATCAGCGCGTCCCAGCGGTTCATGCCCTGCTCGCGCCTGGCCACGATGGCGTATTCGACCAGCAGGATCGAGTTCTTGGTGGCGATGCCCATGAGCATGATCAGGCCGATCAGCGAAGGCATGGAGAAACTCTTGTCGGCCAGCAGCAGGCCGACAAAAGCGCCGCCCAGCGACAGCGGCAGCGCCGCCAGGATGGTGACCGGGTGCAGGAAGCTGCCAAACAGCAGCACCAGCACGATGTAGATGCACAGCACCCCGACCAGCATGGCCAGGCCGAAGCTGGCGAAGAGCTCGCCCATCACCTCGGCATCGCCCACCTCGACCATCCGCACGCCCGGCGGCAGGCTCTGCAGGGCCGGCAGCTTCTGCACCGCCTGCGTGACATCGCCCAGCGGCATGCCCGAGAGCTCGATCTCGAAATTGATGTTGCGCTGGCGGTCATAACGGTCGATCACCGCCGGCCCGCCGCCCATGCCCACCTGCGCCACCTGGCCGAGCATGACCGGGCCGCGGCTGCCGGGCACCATCAGGCGCTCGAGCTGGGCCGGCTCGCGCCGGCTCTCGTCGCCCAGCCGCACCACGATCGGCACCTGCCGCTGCGCCAGGTTGAGCTTGGCCAGCTGCGCCTCGTAATCACCCAGGGTGGCCACCCGCAAGGTGTCGGCCATCGCCGCCGTGGTCACGCCCAGGTCGGCGGCACGGGCAAAGTCGGGCCGCACCGTGACCTCGGGCCGCACCAGACTGGCGCTGCTGGCAATCGAGCCCAGGCCGTCGATGGTGCGCAGGTCACGCTCGACCGCACGGGCGGCGTCCTGCAGTGCATTGGGGTCGTCGCCGGTCAGCACCAGCACGTACTTTTCGCCCGACCCCCCCAGACCGACCTTGGTGCGCACACCAGGCAGTTCCTGCAGGGCCTGTCGGATGTCCTGCTCGATCGGCTGCTTGCGCGGGCGCTCGCCACGCGGGCTCAGCTGCAGCGTGAGGGTGGCGCGCCGCACCTCGGGTGCGCCACCGGCGGCAAAGGGATCGCTGCCCGCGCTGCCGCCGCCGATGGTGGTGTAGACACTGCGCACATGGTCGACCTTGACCAGCAGCTCTCGCGCCTGCTCGGCCGCGGCACGGGTCTGTGCCAGTGTGCTGCCGGGGGGCAGCTCCAGGTGCACCTGGGTCTGCGAGTTGTCGTCGGGCGGGATGAAGCCGGTCGGCAGCAGGGGGATCAGCATGAGTGAACCGACAAAGAACAGCGTGGCCGCCACCATGGTGAATAGCCGGTGCCGCGTGGCCCAGCCCACCCAGACCATGTAACGCGCCAGCCAGCGCGGTTCGCGCTCGGCCTGCACGACGGGCTTGAGCAGGTAGGCCGCCATCATGGGCGTGAGCGCACGCGCCACCACCAGCGAGGCAAACACCGCCAGCGAGGCGGTCCAGCCGAACTGCTTGAAAAAGCGCCCGGCAATCCCGCTCATGAAGGCGGTGGGCAGAAAGACCGCAATCAGGGTGAAGGTTGTGGCGATCACCGCCAGACCGATCTCGTCGGCCGCCTCCATTGCGGCCTGGTAGGGCGTCTTGCCCATGCGCAGGTGGCGCACGATGTTCTCCACCTCCACGATCGCATCGTCCACCAGGATGCCGATCACCAGCGACAGCGCCAGCAGCGTCACCACATTGATGGAAAAGCCCAGCCAGGCCATGCCAATGAAGGCCGGGATGACCGACAAGGGCAGCGCCACCGCCGAGACGAAGGTGGCGCGCCAGTCGCGCAGGAACAGCCAGACCACGATGACCGCCAGGATGGCGCCCTCGTAGAGCAGCTTGAGCGAGCCGTCGTATTCTTCGGCCACCGGGGTCACGAAGTCGAAGGCCTCGCTGATCTCCAGGTCGGGGTTGGCCGCGCGGTAATCGGCCAGGGCCTGACGCACCAGTGCGCCCACCGCCACCTCGCTCTCGCCACGGCTGCGCACGACCTCGAAGCCCACCACCGGCCGGCCGTCCAGGCTGGCAAAGGCGCGCGCCTCGGCCAGCGTGTCGCTGACGCTGGCGAGCTGGTCGAGCCGCACGCGCGCGCCACGGCTGGTGGCCAGTTCAATGCGACCCACTTCGGCGGCGGTCTGCACCGTGGCCAGGGTGCGCACCGGCTGCTCGCCCTCGCCCAGCTGCATGCGCCCGCCCGAGGATTCCAGCTGCACCTGGCGCAACTGGCGCGAGACTTCGGCGGCGGTGATGCCCAGCGCCTGCATGCGCGCGGGATCGAGCGCGACCCGCAGCTCGCGCGTGACGCCACCGACCCGGTTGACGGCACCGACACCGCGCAGCGAGAGCAGCTTGCGGGTGATCTCGTTGTCCACTTTCCACGACAGGGCCTCGTCGTCAAGACGGCTGGATCGGATGGTGTAGGCCAGCACCGGCGTGCCCGCCAGGTTGAGCTTTTGCACCACCGGGTCGCGCAGGTCGGAGGGCAGGTCGGCGCGCGCGCCCTGCACCGCCGAGCGCACTTCGTCGAGCGCCTCCTGCACCGGTTTTTCCAGGCGGAACTCGTTGGTCAGCGTGACCACGCCGTCCTGTACCTTGGTGGTGATGTGCTTGAGACCCTGCAGCGGTGCGATGGCGTTCTCGAGCTTGCGCGCCACATCGGTTTCGAGCTGCGCGGGTGCCGCACCGGGCAGGCTGGCGGTGACGGTGATGGTGGGCAGGTCGAGGTCGGGAAAGTTCTGTACCTTCATCGCGCCGTAGGCGATGAAGCCGGCCACCGTCAGCAGCACAAACAGCATCACCGAGGCGATCGGGTTGCGGATCGACCAGGCGGAAACGTTCATCATCGCACCCTCAGCGCGTTGCCGCGGCCGCATCGGCCAGCCGCACCGCATCGCCATGGTTGAGGAAGGCGCCGCCACTGGCCACCACTTTCAGCCCCTGCGGCAAGCCCGAGAGAATTTCAATTTGCCCGCCCTGCAGGCGTCCGGTCTGCACCTTGTGCTGGGCCACCCGCTGGTCGCCGCCGACGCTGAAGACGTAGCTGAAGCCATCGCGCACCACCACCGCCGCCTGCGGCACGGTCAGCGCGCTGCTGCTGCCCAGCACGATCTCGCCACGGGCGAACATGCCGGCCCGCGCCGATCCTGCAGGGCTGTTGAGGTCCACATAGACCAGGGCCTGCCGGGTCTGCGGATCGACCGAGGGGCCGACCATGCGCACCCGGCCGCTGAGCGCCTGGCCGCTGGCGGCTGTCAGGCGCACGGCAGCGCCCGGGCGGATGTCGCCCAGCTCGGCGGCCGTCACCTCGGCGCGCCATTCCAGCCGCCCCTGACGGATCAGGCGGAACAGCTCCATCCCCGGCACCACCACCGCACCCACGGTGGCCTGCCGCGCCGAGACGATGCCGCCATCGGGCGCACGCACCTCGGTCTGGGCCAGCCGCTGCTGCTGCAGCTGCACCAGCGCGCGGGCCGACTGCACCCGGGCCGCGGCCGCGGCCTCGGCGCTCTGCGCCTGGCTCAGCTGCGCCGCACTGAAAAAGCCCTGCTGCTGCAGGCTGCGGGCGCGCTGGGCCTGGGCCGCCGCTTCGGCCGCATTGGCGCTGGCCTCGGCCAGCGTGGCCTCGGCCTGGGCCAGTTCGGCGCGCACAGTCAGGGACTGCAGCGTGGCCAGCACTTGCCCCCGCTGCACCACATCGCCCACGTTGACCCGCACCTCGCTGATCTGCAGACCCTGCGCCTCGGCGCCCACGATGGCCTCCTGCCAGGCGGCCAGCGAGCCATTGGCCTGGATGGTGCGCTCCAGGCTGGCGGACGCGGGCACGGCCACCTGCACCGTCAGCACGGGGCGGGGGGTGGCTGCGGGGGGCGAGGCCAGGGCGGAGGTGACCAGCACCTGGCCAATCACCAGGCCAATCACCAGGCCAATCACCTGACCAAGCGCCAGGCCGAGCACACGAGAGCAGCGCGGCAGCCTGGGCCGCCAGAGGGGGTAAATGTTCATCGGAAAGGAGGAAAACTGCGGACAGCCGGGCAGTTTAGCCCCCCCGTGTGAGCGCTGCAGGGCAGCGCAGCCTTCGCCCCGGCCTGGGGGCGCCCTTGGCGGGTGCTTCGGGTCGCCCGCTCGCCGGCTCAGAAGGCCATGGCAAACAGGCGGATCACCACGGCCAGGCCGAGCAGCCAGACGATGGACCGCAAGGAAGCCCGGTCGGCCACATAGCAATAGATGTAGACCAGCCGCAAAGCCACAAAGGCCCAGCCCCAGGGCGCCACCACGGCGGCATCGGCCCCGCTGTGCAGGGCCAGCAGCACGGCCGCCGCAAAGAAGGGGAAAGCCTCCAGGCTGTTGTGCTGGGCCGCATTGGCCCGGGCGCGCCATTGGTCCTGCCGGGCCAGCCAGGCGCGGGGGTCGTGGTTGTCATAGTCCCGCGCGCCCCATTTGGCGATGCCGGCACAGACGATGGGCAACAGGCCCGCCACCATCACGGGCAGGGCGGCGCTGTTCATTCGCTCTCCCCCTCGGCCTTGGCCAGGTCGGGTGCTGCGGCCAGACCGGCAGCGCCCGCCGGACCCTGGCGGTCCGGAAAGCACATCTTCTGGCCATCCCACTTCTGTCCGCACCAGCAATAGCCCTCGGCATTGATGATGCAGGTCCCGGTGCCGCAGCAACGCTCGTCGTCCACCATGTGCAACTCCTCCAGCCGCAAGGGCTTGTCCAGCGCGCAGCCTATCACCCCGCCAGCCCCGCAAAAACCCCCATGCGCCAAAGGCCCAAAATTTGTATGATGACCTGACGAATTTCAAGGAATCCCCGATGCAACGCCGACACCTTGCGCTGACCCTCGCCTGCCTGCTGGGCCTGGGCGGCGCCCACCTGCCGGGCCAGGCCCAGAGCTGGCCTGCGCGCCCCATCAAGCTGGTGGTGCCCTTCCCGCCTGGCGGCCTGATCGACAACATGGCGCGCCTGATCGCGCCCCGGCTGGCGCAGGAGCTGGGTCAGCCGGTCGTGATCGACAACAAGCCCGGCGCCGGCGGCAACCTGGGTGCGGGCGAAGCCTCGCGCGCGGCGCCGGACGGCTACACCCTGCTGATGGCCTCGCCGCCGCTGACCATCAACCCGGCGCTCTACAGCAAGCTGCCCTACGAGCCACGCAGCATTGCGCCGATCGGCCTGCTCGGCCGCGTGCCCAATGTGCTGGTGGTGAACCCGGCCTCGGGCATCCAGAACGTGGCCGACCTGACGGCGCGCATGAAGGCGCGCCCGGGCCAGCTCAACTACGCCTCGAACGGCAACGGCACCTCGCTGCACCTGAGCGCCGAGCTCTACAAGAGCCTGGCGGGCGTGTTCGTCACCCACATCCCCTACCGGGGTGCCGCCGCCGGCCTGACCGCAGTGATGGCCGACGAGGTCAGCTTCATGTTCGACAACCTGCCCTCGGCCCTGGGCCTGATCCAGGGCGGCAAGCTGCGGCCCCTGGCCGTGACCACGCCGCAGCGCAGCAGCGCGCTGCCGCAGGTGCCCACCCTGGAAGAAGCCGGGGTCAAGGGCTACCAGGTGTTCGCCTGGTTTGGCCTGGCCGCGCCGGCAGGCCTGCCCGCAGCCGTGCAGCTGCGGCTCGAGCAGTCGCTCGAGCGCGTGGCACGCAACGAAGACGTCCGGGCCGCCATGCTCAAGGCCGGCGCCGAACCCACCTGGCTGGGTGCGCAGGCCATGGCCGGTTTCATGCAAGCCGACACCGCGCAATGGAAAAAGGTGTCCGAGTTCGCAAAGATTTCACTCGATTGAGGAGCCGGCGCGCCAGGCGCCACAAGGAGAAAAGCAATGGGCACAGTCGGACTGATCGGCCTGGGGGCCATGGGTTCGGGCATGGCGCAATCGCTGCGCCGCGCCGGACATGCGGTGCATGTATTCGATGTGCGGCGCGAAGCCGCACAGGCCTTTGCCAGGGACGGCGGGGTGGCCTGCGCCAGCCTGGCCGAGCTGGGCGCGGCCTGCGATGTGGTGATCTCGGTGGTGGTCAATGCCGCGCAGACCGAGGCGGTGCTGTTCGGCGAGGAGGGCTGCGCCGCGCACATGAAGCCCGGCAGCGTGTTCGTGATGTGCTCCACCGTGGACCCGAACTGGTCGGTGGCGCTGGAAGCCCGGCTCGAAGGCATGGGCCTGCGCTACATCGACGCACCGATCTCGGGCGGCGCCGCCAAGGCCGCCAGCGGCCAGATGACCATGATGACCGCGGGCCAGCCCGAGGCCTATGCGGTGGCCGAGCCTTTTCTCAACGCCATGGCGGGCAAGGTCTACAAGCTCGGCGACCAGGCGGGTGCAGGCAGCAAGGTCAAGATCATCAACCAGCTGCTGGCCGGTGTGCACATTGCCGCTGCGGCCGAGGCCATGGCGCTGGGCCTGCGCGAGGGCGTGGATGCTGCGGCCCTGTATGAAGTGATCACGCACAGCGCGGGCAACAGCTGGATGTTCGAAAACCGCATGGCCCATGTGCTGGCAAACGACTACACGCCCTTGTCGGCGGTGGACATTTTTGTGAAGGACCTGGGCATCGTGCTGGACGTGGCGCGCGCCAGCAAGTTCCCGCTGCCGCTGTCCTCCACCGCACACCAGATGTTCATGCAGGCCAGCACCGCCGGATTTGCCAAGGAAGACGACAGCGCGGTCATCAAGATCTTCCCGGGCATCGAGCTGCCGAAAGGCCAGGCATGAAGATCCAACTCGGCTGCATTGCCGACGACTTCACCGGCGCCACCGACCTGGCCAACAACCTGGTGCGCAGCGGCATGCGCGTGGTGCAGACCATTGGCGTGCCCAGCGGGCCTTTGAACGCCGAGGTCGATGCGGTGGTGGTGGCGCTCAAGTCGCGCACCATCCCGGCGTCCGAGGCGGTGGCGCAGTCGCTCGAGGCACTGCGCTGGCTGCAGGGCCAGGGTGCACAGCAGATCTATTTCAAATACTGCTCGACTTTCGACAGCACGCCCGAAGGCAACATCGGCCCGGTGACCGAGGCCCTGATGGATGCGCTGGGCAGCGACTTCACCATCGCCACCCCGGCCTTTCCGGACAACGGGCGCACCGTCTTCAAGGGCTATTTGTTTGCGGGCAATGTGCTGCTCAATGAATCGGGCATGCAGAACCACCCGCTCACGCCCATGACCGACCCCAACCTGGTGCGCGTCATGCAGGCGCAGACCCGGCGCCCGGTGGGCCTGCTCGAGCACTCGGTGGTGGCCCGCGGGCCCGAGGCCATCCGTGCCCGCATGGCGGCGCTGCGTGCCGAAGGCGTGGGCGTGGCGATCGTGGATGCCACCAGCAATGAGGACCTGCTGCGCCTGGGCCCGGCCCTGCAGGGCATGCCGCTGGTGACGGCCGGCTCCGGTGTGGCCATCGGCCTGCCCGCCAACTGGGGATTGGCCCCGTCGGGCAGTGCCAGTCGGCTGCCACCGGCGCAGGGCCTGCGGGCCATCGTCTCGGGCAGCTGCTCGCAGGCCACCAACCGCCAGGTCGCGCATTTCAGGGCGCAGGGCGGACCGGCGCTGGCGCTCGATCCGCTGCAACTGACGGGAGACAGCGGGGCGCTGGTGGCGCAGGTGATGGCCTGGGCCCGGCCGCTGTTGCCGCAGGGGCCGGTGCTGGTCTATTCCACCGCCGAGCCCGAGGCCGTCAAGGCCATCCAGGCCCGCCTGGGCGTGGCCCAGGCCGGGGCGCTGGTGGAGCATGCGCTGGCCGCCGTGGCGCGCGCCCTGGCCGAAGCCGGTGTAGCGCAGCTGGTGGTCGCCGGTGGCGAAACCTCGGGCGCCTGCGTGCAGGCGCTGGGCATCAGCCAGCTGCAGATCGGTCCGCAAATCGACCCTGGCGTGCCCTGGTGCCATGCACCGGGCGCGGCCGGGCCGATGCACATCGCGCTCAAATCGGGCAACTTCGGCACCGATGACTTCTTCACCAAAGCCTTTACAGTGCTGGCATGAACGAATCCCTTGCGCGAGAGGAGATCTGCCGTGTCGGGCGCAGCCTGTTCGAGCGCGGCTACGTGCACGCCACGGCCGGCAACATCAGCGTGCGGCTCGATGACGGCTTTCTCATCACGCCCACCGATGCCTGCCTGGGCTTTCTGCAACCCGGGCAGCTGGCCAAGGTCGATCTGAACGGGCAGCAAGTCAGCGGCGAGCGCGCCAGCAAGACGCTGGCCCTGCACCGCCGGATCTACGACGCCGCCTGCGAAACCGATGCCGGCACGCGCTGCGTGATCCACTCCCACAGCACCCACCTGGTGGCGCTGAGCCTGCAGGCCAGCGGCCCCGAACTGTTGCCGCCCATCACGCCTTATTTTGTGATGAAGGTGGGCCATGTGCCGGTCGTCCAGTACCACCGCCCGGGCAGCCCGGCCGCCGCCGACGAGGTCGCCGCGCTGATCCGCCAATACGCCACGCGCGGCACACCGATCCGCGCCGTCATGCTCCCGCGCCTGGGCCCCAATGTCTGGCACGACAGCCCGGCCGCCGCCATGGCCACGCTCGAAGAGCTCGAAGAAACCGCCCGGCTGATGCTGCTGGCCCCGCACACCGGGCCGCTGCGCGCCACCGACATCGACGAACTGCGCGCCACTTTTGGCGCGCGCTGGTAAATACCCAAGGAAACACCATGCCCCGCTTTGCCGCCAACCTGACGATGATGTACCCGGACCTGCCCTTCCTCGAGCGCTTCGAGGCGGCGGCCAAGGACGGCTTCCAGGCGGTGGAATACCTCTTTCCCTACGCCTACCCGGCGGCCGAACTGGCCGCGCGGCTCAAGGGCAACGGGCTGCAGCAGGTGCTGTTCAACATGCCGCCCGGCGGCACGACGAAGGAGGAGATGGT
>JACCDV010449215.1_pt1 | contig 16581 bp, 11 predicted proteins | sample 7446131 | NCBI WGS metagenome assembly JACCDV01 (sample SAMN15323448, study PRJNA562643) | freshwater metagenome | isolation source: river surface water | place: USA:Blue River Watershed | collected 2017-08-17 | reverse complement strand
GGGTAAAATCCAAAATATATCATTATTAAATGATGTTAAAGTTCCCGCTCCTCCGCTCGGAGGAAAGAAATTGGATAAAAACTTTAATTCATCAACAAATGACATTTCACTCCTCCACAACGGAGGAAAGAAATTGGGTAAAATCCAAGCTTATCTAATTTCTTCATCCAAAAATGATATGAAGAAATTAGATGAGTCACAACACGTTTCAACAATAGAAAAGCGCGGTGTACACAATAAGAAATTTATAATTGTAACCATCGACTGTTTTAAAGAATTATGTACACTAATCGGTACTGCAAATGGTAAAAAAATACGTAAATATTTTATAGAAATTGAAACTATGTTTAGATTATATGATAGTTATCAAATTGCATACATTAAAAAACAGAATGAAAAAACATTAAATGAACTAAATGAAGCCAAGAAAAAAATACTACATTTAAACACTAGAATTGAAAATAATGAAAAATTTAAAGATCAGCAAATAGTATATATAGCAGGCTCCGAACAGTATAAAAATAACAATAATTTTAAAGTCGGTATAACTACAATTGAAAATATAAAAAAAAGATTATCAACATACAATACTGGAAGAAGTAAAAATGACAAATACCATTATTACTTTATAGTTAAACTATACAATGCTAAACTCGCCGAAAACATCATATCTAATATTTTACATAAATATAAAGATACTAAAAGTAAAGAACTGTATATAGTAAATTTTAAAATTTTAAAACATTATGTTTTAGAAGTATGTAAATTTGTAAATCGTATATCTAAAATGTATAATACTAATATTGATGAAAATAAAAATAATAAACAAGAAATAATAAATAATGATGATATAAACTATATTGAATACACCAATGATTATAAAATATTAGAACCAGAAGAACATTTAAATGATCCAAATTATTTTATATGTAAAGCGTTATCTGATGAATTAAACGAATATAAAAATTTATACAAAAATAGTCAAGACGAATTACTTAATAAACAAAAACAATATAATGATTTATTTTTAAAATTTAAAACAGATAAAGATGAATACATTAAACTAATGCTACAATTACAAACTAAAAATAATACAGAAACTAAGGAAGGAACTAAAAATAATGCAATTGTAGAAGATAAAACAATAACTAAAACAAATAAACAACTAATTAACAATAAAGAAATAAAACCAATTGAAACTAAAGCTGATGTTGAATCTAAAGCTGAAATTAAATATGAAATTAAAAATGAAGCTGTAAAAAATAAACCAAATGATATAGTTGTACCAGAAGATAAAACGTGTACAAAATGTAATAAAAAATTTACAACAAATTATTTATATATTAAACATGTTACAACTATAACTTGTGTTCATCATTGTCCAAAAAATTGTGGTATGGTATTTTATAAATTATCTAAATTAAACGTTCATTTGAATTCTAAAAAACCATGTAATATTAAAACTCTTATATGTGAAGCTTGTGATGTAAACATTGAAAACATCCACAATTATAACCAACATATTAATAGTATAAATTGTAAAGCTAATCCAAATTATAAAGAAAAAGATAATAAATATATATTTTTATTAAAATAAAATATAAGCGAAATTTATATAATTAATTTTATATATAAATTTCGCTTATATTTTTTTGCAAAAATTTTAAATAAGTTTAAATAATATGAGAAGTAAAACTATAACTTTTTGAAATATAAAAGTTGTAGTTTTATTTTTTTATTTTCTGGCTTATATTTATTTTTTGCAAAAATTTTAAATAAGTTTAAATAATATGAGAAGTAAAACTACAACTTTTTGAAATATAAAAGTTGTAGTTTTATTTTTTTATTTTCTGGCTTATATTTTTTTGCAAAAATTTTAAATAAGTTTAAATAATGTGGGAAATAAAAATACCATTTTTGAAATTTTATTCTATTTTAATAAATAATCATATATTATTAAAAAACACATTTTTAATAAAAAATGGACTTAGATCGCATGAGAATGTATAAAGTTAAAGTTAAATATACTACAAAAAGTGGTATTGAAAAAATATACACATATGATAGACCACATGTGTTAAAACAACGTGATAGAGTTTTTATTACTGAACAAGATAAAAAAGATATTTGTGAATTATTTTTTGAAAAAAATTACAAAAAAAATCAATTATCTAAAATGTATCAAATTACATTATATAAAATTAAAAAAATTTTAATTGCTGAACGTGGAACAGATAAACGTAAAATTGAATTTTTACAAACAATAAATCATAAAGATTTATCATTGAAAGAAAAATTTTTAATCACAAAATTAAAAAAAGATAAAAATTATTCTAAAAAAGATTTATGTATTACATTTAATACTAGTTATTATATTATAAATAAAATTTTAATTGAATTAAAATTAATACATAAACTTACATATACTGAAAAATTTTTATTAGAAGAAGAAAAGGAAAAAAAAAGAATTAAACAAGAAAAGAAAATGAATAAAAATAACAATAACAATATTAAATCGATTAAAACAAGTAAAACATATACTAATGAAACATCAGCTGACAATGATACAATTATATCTGCCGATGTTTCAAATATGTCTAATTACATTGCTGACGATGTTAGTATTAATAGCAATGATATTAGTATTACTGATGATGAAATCGAAAATACAAATTTTATTGTTTCTGATAATGAAATTGAATATTTTGAAAAAAATGAAGATAATGATGATAATGATAATGAAGATGATGATGATAAAACTGATGAAACTAATATTAAAACTGATAAACATAAATATTATATTTATAGTGATTCAGATGAAGATGAAGATTCAGACAATGATTCAGATGAAGAATATAATGATAAATATAGTAATTGTTTTAAATATGAATCGGCGCCTATTGATGCAATTGATGATTTTTATTTAGATCGAAGTAGTTTAATGACTGAAGCCGAATATTATGAAATTCATTCTAGATAATATTTTATATTTATATTTTTGTATATTTTTACTTTTAAATTTTATATTATAATGAAGGGGGTTTTTTTGCTTAATTTTTATTTTTGATTTTATATTTAAGTATTATTATTCAGCGTAAAACTTTGATTAAAATGAGTGTTCAATTAACACATAAAAAATATTTTGAATATTTATCTGATGATATTTTAAAAATTATATTTGAAAGTGTTAAAAACTATGCATTTTTTTCAATTAATACACGTTGTAAAAATTTACAAAAATATTATAATCATAAAATTAAACATAGTATGATTAAATTATTAAATAATGATATTTTAATAAATTTAAATTTTATTACACATTTAAATTTAACTAATAATAATATTGTTATTGGAAAAAATTTATGTTATTTGATAAATTTAAAATATTTAAATTTATCAAATAATGATATTATTATTGATAATGATTTAAAAAATTTAAAAAAAATAAAACATTTGATTTTAAGAAATAATAAAAATATAACAGATGATGGTATAAAACACTTAATTGATTTATATGAATTAGATATAAGTTTTAATGATTTAATTACTGATGATGTATTTTATTATTTAAAAAATTTAAAAAAATTAAATTTACATAAAAATAAAAAAATAACAAATAATGGTATTAAAGTATTAGATAATTTGATAGATTTAAATTTAAATTTTAATTATAATATAACGGATGAAGCGTTATTACATTTAGATTTATTATCATTAAGTTTATATTCAAACGTTTTGATAACGAATAATGGTATAAAACATATGATAAATTTAAAAGAATTATATTTAATAAACAATAATAAAATTAATAATGAAGTATTGTATAATTTTGTAAATTTAACTTATTTAAATTTATCATATAATTATAACATAACAAATAATGGCATTACTAATATTAAATTTTTAACAGAATTAAATATAAGTTTTAATGATATTATAACATATGATGGTATTAAACATATGAGTGAATTAACTAAATTGAATATATATAATACTACAATATGTAATGATGATTTAATACGTAACCCAAATGGTTATCATTATCATCGAAACCACAACCATGATATTACATGCCCTATTATTACAAAAAGATTATTTAATACTTTTAAAAAATTAAAAGTATTGATAAAAAGATAAGATAAAAAAAAGATAATATAATATAATATATTATATTTATATTAAAAATATAAATATTATATAAATATATTTTTTTTATTTTTGATTTTATAATATTGTAATTATAATAGTACATATATCTAAAATGTCTACAAAATCGACACAACCTACACAACCTACAAATTTAAGTAATAAACGTATAAAAAAAGATAATATTTTTAATATATTTAGTGATGATTTATTAAAATTAATATCACATTATGTTCCTCTAAAATTTATACATATTAATAAAAAATGTAGATATTTTAAAAAATATAATAATTATAAAATAAAAAATCAATATATTGGTTTAATACCTAATGAAATTTTATTAAATTTAAATATATTGACAAATTTGCTTTTAGAATATAATATTGATAATACAACTGATGAAATTTTACAAAATTTAAATAATATTAAAGATTTATCTTTATGTTGTAATAATAAAATTACAAATGAAGGTATTAGGCATATAATACATCAATTAAAATCATTGGATTTATCAAATAATAATTTGATAGATAATACATATTTTAATAATTTAAAACAATTAGAACTTTTAAATTTATCATTTAATGATAAAATAAATGGTAGTTGCTTTATGAATATGACAAATTTAAAAGCATTATCTTTATTTAATAATAAACATATAACAGATTTTGATTTTATGTTCATTTCTAAAAATTTAGAAAAATTAGTTATAGCATGTAATAAAAATATAACTGGTAAAATTTTTGAATCATTATCAAATTTAAAATTTTTAGATATTTATAATAATTATTTAATAAACGATGATGATTTACAATTTTTAACAAAAATAAACTATTTAAGAATTGGTAAAAATAATATTACGGATGATGGTATTAGAAATTTAATAACATTAGAAGAATTACATGTAGATGATTATTCAAATATATCAGATTATGGTTTAGAAAAATTGTATAATTTAAAAATTTTACATTTAAAAGAAACAATTAAACTTAATGGTACATGTTTAACATCTTTTACAAATTTAGAAGTTTTAATTATAAATGTAAATTCTAATTTATTAGATGATCATTTGAAAATTTTGACAAATTTAAAAACATTTGAAATATATAGAGATCGTAAATTAACTGGATCATGTTTTAAATATTTTAAAAAATTAACACATTTGAGAATATCAATGTGTCAAAATATAAAAGATAGTGCATTAATAAATTTAAAACAATTAAAAATTTTATATTTAAATTTAAACAATGAAATTACAAATAATGCTCTAATAAATTTAAATTTAAACGAAATACATTTACGTGGAAATGATAAAATTACATTACATGGTATATTACATATGTCTAATTTACGAGAAATTGATATAGGACATAATGATAAAATTACGATTGAACAAGTTGTATCTTCTTTTAATAAGTTAAAAAAAATACAAATTGATTATGGTAATATTGTATATGTATCTTAATAAACGTTAAATGATTGGTGATTTAAATGATTATGGTATGTTTTTAGTTATTTTTTTTATTTGTTGAGTATATTTTTTGATTTTAAAATTATTTTGAGATAAAATTGTATATAGTTACACGTTGATGCTGTCGGTCCTAAAAATGGCAACTACGCTCATAACGTAGTGGAAACGAGTTCAACTCTCGTAGCGTGTATTTAACCATTATTAGCTATGTTTGATATCATTTTCAACATAGTTTATTTTTTTGCCATAAAATAAATAAATAATATTAACTTCTTTATCTGGAATATTATTAACTTGCTCATGTATAGTCTCCAACAACTTATTAATACGAAAAGAATACATTACATCATCTACAACTTTTAAATCATTATCAAATAATGATTTATGTTTAATTCCATTTTCATCAATATACGAATCTGGATTAAACCTAATTATAGTTAACGGTGAATTGCCTAAATCTTGGAAAATCTCCATTGTTCTTTTGTTTTCACATTCATAGTTATCATGTTGGTATTCATCAACTTCTATTATTATATTATAATCTTCTAATTGTAATAATCCATCTGGACGGCGTCTACTACAACCATTTTCTATGATTTTATCTCTAATAATATCAGGATATACTAATAAAACATCAGCAAATATAGCATTTTCTTTAGTTTTATGATTTCTTGTTAAAATATTTTCTGGAAATGTAAAATAAAAACAGTTAGTACAATATTTTTTAAATTTAATTGTATCATGATTACGATAATTAAAATTACATAAAATACATATTTTACGACTTATACTTATCATATTTTCTTTTTTATGTAATGGGCAGAAAAATGCATTTTTATTATTTTTATCATAATAATATGCATTTTTCTCACAATTTTTTTCATTACATTTTTTTATATTTTTTATACTATTCATATTATTAGTTTTATGTGATGAACAATATAATATATCTTTATTGTTATTATCATAGTAATATGCATTATTAGTACAATCAATAATATTACATTTTTTAAGTTTTAAATGAATCATATTATCAGTTTTATGTAATGAACAATATAATATATCTTTATTGTTATTATCATAGTAATATGCATTATTAGTACAATCAATAATATTACATTTTTTTTTAAGTTTTAAATTAATCATATCACTAGTTTTATGTTTGAAACAGTATAATTCATTTTTATTATTTTCATTATAATAATATGCATTATCATCACATTTATCATTATTACATTTTTTTATTTTACTTATAATTATTTTTAAAGGTATCATATCATCTGTTTTATGATCATTACAATAAAATTTAGTTTTATTGGTTTCTTTATAGTAATATGCACTATTATCACAATTAAAACTAATACATTTTTTATTTTTTAAATTTACCATATTTTCCAGTTTATGTGTAAAACAAAATCTACGTATTTTTTCATTAATATAATTATAATTTGCTATTATAGTACAATCTTTATATTCACATTTTTTATATTTAACATTAATCATATTTTCTTTTTTATGTAATGAACAATATATACCATTTTTATTACCTTCATAATTAAAACTTGGTTTAATTTTATTACAACCATATTCTTTACATAATGAATGTCTAACATCGATCATTCCATCTTGTTTATGTAAAACGCAAACTGATTCATCATTAGAATCAATATAATTATATATAGCTATTTTATAACAATCATCTTTACTACAATGTTTAGATTTAATATTAATCATTTCATCTTTTTTATGTGTATTACAAAATATTGCTTTAGTTTCATTTTTAAAATTATAATATGGTATTTTCATACATTCAACACCATTAATATCAATATATTCACAATGTTTTTGTACAACATTTATCATATCTTTAGTTTTATGAGTTGCGCAATATAATGGTTTTAAACCTTTAATATTAAAATTAGCCGATTTATTACAATCTTTACACTTCATTTTTTAACATATAAATTAAATCAAATTTGATTTAATTATTTTAAAATAAAAATGGATCAATATAATATTACTACATGTATTATGGAAATTAATAATTTTAATAATAATTATAATAATTCAAATCGCAATTCAACAAGACCATTAAAAAAATATAAAATTGATAAATGGTGTAAAACTATTAATAAATATTATGATGATACACTTGATAGAATTACAAATTTAGAAAATAAAGAAAAAGAACAAGATAATAAAATTAAAGAACAAGATAATAAAATTAAAGAACAAAATAATAAAATTGATATATTATTAAGAAAATTAGAAATTAAAGATTTAAAAATATTGTATAACCATTTAAAAATAATTATATCTGATATTGATAATATATTTATACCAAAAAATAAATGTGCAAATAATATTATTGAAACAATTAAAATTGAAAGAAATATAGATTGTCATATTTTAAATAAAAAACGCATTAATAAGAATAAACTAGAAGAATTAAATAAATTAATTGGGTGTTTATACAGATTAAAAAATAGCAATTTTAATAAGCTTTTAAATTTAAAAGAATGTGAAAAAACAACTAATAAAATTTTAAATCAAATTAATAATAGTGAACTTATTAATATTATTAAAACAAAAATACAAAATTTTGACAATATAGTATTACATCCTACAATTGAATACGAGGATGAATACGGTTATTTGTATGATGTTTTGGAAGATAATATATTATAAATTTAATATATTAAATAATATATTAAATAATATATTAATCGATATATTAATATATTTTTTTAATCTATATCGAATAAAAATCAAAAATGGTATAAAATTATACTAAAAATATGATAATAACTAGTATTTATCAAAAATGGTAAAATATAGGCAATTTTGACAAAAATAAATTAAAATAATATTTGAACCTTTTTTCAAATTAACGCGTCTTTTTTGCAACAATGTCTTCACGACAAACTATTCAACGTCAAAACACCAAATTTACCAATGCCGTCAACAATGCTAATGCTATTGTTTATGGTAATTTTGACAAAAATGACTTGAATTATGAAATTGCCAATAAATACAATTTGACATTTAGTGCCAATCATTTTAAAAATATCTTCTACAAATTTTCAACTTCTGAATTATATAAAAATTTAGAAGTTGAAAAAAAAGGATATGCGAGTGATTTTTTGGAAAAGAAAAACAAGTATAAAAACTATACTAAGGCTGAATTGATCAAACGTATTGACGATTTAGAGATGGAACTTTTTGAAACCAAAAAAAGAGTTGATATCTACCGTAAAGTAGATAATGTCCGTAAAGCTTCAATGTTTGTTGCTGACATGTTAAACGTTGTCAGTAAAGATGATTATGAAGGGACTAAACGAGATCGCAATGTGCTATTTTCCAACATGAATAAAGTAAAAAATTTTAGAAATATTTTACAACATTCATTCAATTATAGTATATTGCAAAATCGTGAAAGCGTGAGGAATGAAATTTACAGTTCTACTGTAAACAAGTTTAAACGCGAACTTGAATTCAATAGCAAGATGAAACTAGAAAAATTTGATAATTCAGATTACTACTATTTCAATGTTGTTGATATTGGTGAAGCGTGTAATGAAGTTATTGATTGTATCAATTTCATTTTCCACTTCAATGATGAATCGAAAAATTTCTTCATCAAAACTTTAAACAAGTATTCTTAAGTAGATTTTTTGACAATTTACTTTCATACATACTTGTTCATTTTTTTTTATAGTTTATTAATATTGTTTGAGATAATGTAACTATAATATGAATAATAAAAATGATAAAAATGATAAAAATAATAGAATATTGCTAATTCATTAATACAAATAAATGATATCATTTTTGATTATTTTTTTTTATATTAAAATTACATCATATTAATATGTCTGTAAATTCTCTTTCAACATCATCTAATTCGTCATCTTTTAATGATTCGGCTAGAAATTTAGTTGATGTTTATTTGAATAATACTATAAATACTATAATTATGTCAACTTTTAAAAAATTAACTAAAAAATTTAGTGTTAAAAATATATTTTTAATTATATGTTTGCTTGGTATTGATAATTTGAAAAAAAAAATTAATGAATTTATTGAGATGTTACCATCATTAATTTATAATAAATTTAAATATTTTAAAAATAAATTTCAAAATTATTATAAATTTAATGAAAAAATTAAAAAAGAAACTGAATTTGGTATATGTGAATATTCTTTTAAAAATATGGTATGTAATAATGAAAATGTTGATATTAATGATATTCCAATTTACAATTTAGCAATTAATGTTAATTCCGATTTTGATAAAATTTTAATAGAATATATTTATTTAAATGAAAATATAACTACAAATTTTAAAAAACTTAATATTAAAAAAGAATTATGTGGTAAAAATGGATACGCGTATGAATTAGATATTTGTGATATAAATGTTAATTTTAAATCATATAATATTCAAATAATTACTAATTATTTTATTAAATATGAAGAAAATAATAAAATAATTACATCTATTGAATCTTTCTATGAAAAAAAAGATGATAAAATTGTATTACGCAGATTGTTTAATAAATTTAATTTTTCTAAAGAAAAATTAAAATACGTAGTTGATATTATTACTAATTATATAAAATTTTATTCTAATGATAAACCAAAAAAATATTTAAATTACGTTGTAAATGAAAATTCCGATTTAAATAAATTAAAAAGTGTATTATACCTTGGGAGTGAAAAACAAATAATGAATAAAAGCAGACATAATAAAAATGGTTCTCCAGTGTTTAATAAATTTTATATTTTAAATGATATTCCAGATGAGTATATGGATGGTGATTTTTTAGCAAATAATATATTTACTGTAATAGCGTTATTAATTCAATTTTATTTTGAATTTCATAAAGATAATGTTTACAAATATGATTGTCATATTTTTGGATATAATAACAAAACTATCACTGAACCAATAACAAGTTCAATATTAACTAAAGAAATTCAAGAATTATATTATATAATTTTTAATGATAAATTTGAAAGATATAATTATTATTTAAAACTATTTAAAGAACCGATCGATGAACAATGCAAGTGTATTGATGTTAGAAGAGGTGAAAAAGAATATGAATTGGAAACCCATGCATTTAATTACACAATAGAATATTGTAAAGATGATTTTAAATGTATTATCACTGAAAACGATAATATATTAGGTAAAGATGATGCATTTAATGTATTTCAAGATTTTACAACATTTTTACATGAAAAAACATATAAATCTACAAATAGTGATAATATTACTATTTATGATATTAAACTTTTTGTATCTGAAAAAGTAGAACAAAAACATGTTCCACAACATAAAATAACAACTAAAAATGATGATGATGTTGAAATTACAAAAATAATTCCAGAACAGCCCAAAATTGTAAAAAGAGTTGTAGATAAGGTAGATTTGGTAAAAGTTAATACGTTATACAAAGACTTTAAAACATTATATCTTAAACGTGATGATGAATTTAAATTAAAAAATATATTAGAAAATTTTTATAAAAAAAAAGAAATTTATAAAGAATTAGGATTACAATTTAAATTTGGATGTTTATTATATGGACCGCCTGGAACTGGTAAAACATCTGCAATTAAATCAATTGCATCATTTTTGAAAAAAAATATATTTTATTTGGATTTATCTAAAATTAAAACAAATACTGAATTATCCATGGTATATAAACGTATTAATGATGAAATTAATAAATCAAAAGGTGGTGTTGTTGTTATGGAAGATATTGATTGTATGACTAACATTGTATTTCAACGTGAAGAAGTTATAAATAACAATTATTATAATAATGATGATAATGATGATAATGATAAATTAACATTATCTCATTTACTTAATATTCTTGATGGTACATTAACACATGAAGAAGCTGTATTCATTGTAACAACAAATCATGTTAATAAATTAGATAAAGCTTTAGTTAGACCTGGTAGATTCGATATAATTATTAAATTGGATCATTGTGATTCTTACCAATTTTCAATAATTTATAAAGAAATTTTAAAAAAAGAATTACCTAAAAATTTAATTGATTCTTTATCAAAATATAAAATTACACCAGCACATTTTATCTATGGATTATTGCCATACATATGTTGTGAAGAAATTAATGATGATGTGATTGTATCAAGTATTATTAATAGTTTAAAGAATTAAATGCTTTAACCGCATCAAACATATTAGAATTTACTAATTTAGTAAATTCTATATTTTTTTTTGTTTTATCAATACTTTCATCAAAATCATATTGTGTATTAATAATAGTATGTACCATATTTAATATACTTTTAAATCCACTATTTATATTTATATCTTTTTTAATATTTTTTATATAAATATGACTTTCAAAAAAGTCATATTTATGTTTTAACATCATATAAAATATAATAGCTGAAACTGAACGCGATTGACCCATATTGCAATGAACTAAAATATTTATATCTTTATTTTTTATTATTATTTTATATATTTCATTTGCTGCTTTTAACATATTTCCACCACTAAAAATATTGTCTTCACATTTAAAATTGTAAAATATAATATCTGAACCATAAATTGATTCATTATCATCTTCTGACATTCTAACAACCAATTTGATATTATTTTTTAATATCAAATCCATATTTGTAGCATCTTTTAAACCACTTAGATAGATATTATCTATAATATGAAACATTGTATATTATAAGTTTATATTATAAGTTTATATTATAAATATGTTAAAATAATATTTATTTTTTTTCTATTTTGAAATTCGTATATAGTATAGTATATCATAAAATAGTGATATTTTAATTTTATCATATTTCTGTGATTTTAACTGATTTATACATTTCATCCATTTCTATCATTTCATCCATTTCTATCATTTTTGATTTTATTTTTAGATATTAATAATCGAGAGTAAATCTACGGTATATACGAAATGAGTGTGACTAGTTGTGATGACTTTATCATTGTTGATGATGTTATCTGTAATAAAATGAATGAAATCGCTAATGATGTAAATGATAACAGAATTAGTAATATTGAATATATTAATAGACTTAATATTGATAAAATTAATGCTAATAATATTACAACTGATGAAAATATACTTAAAAATACTTATACTTTTACAAATGAATCACCAATTACATATTTTCAAAAAGACCATTTGCGTCTTCTTGAATTAATTGTTAATGCTGATATTTTTGATGATGATTTTAAAATTGATTTTTATAAATTTCCATTATTGGAAAGATTAACTATTATTTCTAATAGATTAATCTTTAATATTGAAGATTTATCAATTTTAAAAAATCTAAAATATTTAAAAATTGATGTTCATTATCCAACTGAAGATAAATATAAAGTAGATAATTTTGGAAAATACATTTGCAATCATGAATTTTTAAAATATTTAAATAAATATAAAATTAATGGTAATGTTCTAAAAGATTTAGAAAATTTAGAATATTTATATTATAACATTAAAACACCAACCGATTATGATTGGTATAATAGATGTTATAATGGTAATATCATTAATAAGTTGAATAAACAAGATATTAAATCTTTTAAGCTATTAACAAAATTAAAAAAATTATATGTAAACTCTGCATTTTGCACTGGTAGCAATAAAGATTGTGATGGTAATTGTGGTGCTAGAACTAGAAATCAAAGAATTGGTGCAGCGTGTACAAGTAATCCAATTAATAATACATCACAAATTTTTGGTGTTGATGTAGTATATGGTTTATTACCACAGTTAGAAGAGTTTAATGGTTTTAAAGTAAAACCATCATTATGTTTAATGCGTACAATTAATAAAAATAAGAAAACAACGATTGAAAAATTAAATGCTCTTGAAAAAGATATTAAAAAAATTATTGATAATACATTAAAAAATATTGATAATATTAATTTCGAAACTGTACGCAGTGATGATTTAGATGTTTTTGATATTAAAAATACAATCGAAAAAAAATTACAAGTTTTATTTCAATAAAGTTAAATATGTATATACACTTTAAATATATAAAAAAAATATAAAAATTATTTTACATATAATATATTTCAGATGCTAATAAAAGCACTTTTAAAAAGATAAATATAATAATAATTAAATGATTAAACAGCATTGTTTGCTGAATTTTTTTTAAATCAATCTTCAATTCATCAACACATTTAATTTTATCTAAGTTTGTGTCATTAGAGTTGCATATTTTTTTTAAATTATGTTTAATATTATTAAGTTTAGAATTGATATTTTCATGTTCATCATCACATAAATACTTATTATCTCTTATTTTTGAATCATAACTATCAAGTACATATTGCATATCTTTTATATCATAGTTGATAATATTAATTTTATCTTTAATATTATCAATGTATTTATCATGTAATTCTAATTTAATTTTTAATTTATTAATATCAATAATGTACTCACTATATTTATTTTCAAAATTATTATGATTATCTGTTAATTGTATAATCTTTTCATTTAATACTGTAAACTCATTAAAATCTTTTTTATTATGTTTTGGTAATGGACTCGACATGATTTTAATTATTTAATATTATTTATAAATATTTCAAAATAGATTTAAAAAAAATATAAAAAAATATAGCTAGTATAAATTTTTACTATACTAGCTATATTTTTTTAAAAATATACAATTTCATAATCATCGATATTATCTATACTATTTAATGTTGACGCCCATTTATATCCAGCATATGTTTTATTACTATTAATATGTTTTGGGATTGTTTTACGATTAACTTGTCTTGTACCATTTAAATATTTTAAATTATTACCAAATAATGTAAAACTATTAGATTTATATATTATATTATTTTTTGTATCAATTGCATAAGTGAATGCAAAATTTTTATTATTTTTTAATGTTTGTTCGACCATTTTTTTATAATCAATTTCAAGTATTTTAATAGTTTCTTTTTCTATATCAGTTAATTCTTTATTAAGATTTAATTTATCTTCAAAATCTGGAGATAATATACTATAGATATGTCCATTTTGAGGTGTTAACCAACGCTCTTCATTAATTATATTTTTTAATAATTGTATATTTAAAAAATCTGTTGTGTTATCTTTAACATCATCAAAGTTAGTATATTCTTGCACAAACTCATATGTTTTATCTTTATATTTATATATTTTTGTTTCACTCAATATATTCTTCTTTTTACAATATGCACATCCTTTCTTATAGATTTGACTCATACTTGCAATTGTCCATTTAAATGTATGTTCAAATATACTTAAACATTGAAAAGTATGTACGTTATCATAAATACCATCATATTCATCTATCATTTTAATATTATATGGTTTTAATCGTTCATTAATAATTTCTTTATTTAATCTACATGATGGTGAAAAATCTTTGTAAAGATCATCATATCTTATTTTATCTTCTACTTGTTCAAGTTCATTATTTTCTATTTTACGTTTATTTTCTGGTTCTATAAATTTATCGTTAATATAATTAAAAATATTATCATTATTTATGATTATATCATCAAATTCTGGAATATTAGAAATTGTTGTTGGTGTATTGGATATCAATTTATTTAATATAATTATATTAGCATTTTCAAATTTTTCAATATCTTGCATAAATTCAATTAATATATGATAATCAATTTGGAATAATTCATTATTATATCTATCATCTTTTTCTTTATATTGAAAATTCTTTAAACGAGCTTGTATTAAATGTTCAAGTGTAACAGCATCATGTACTTTTAAAATAAATATATATTTAAATTTATCAGCTGTGATTTTTCCACATGTATACGCTTTTAATCTATCTTTAATTGAATTAGTACGTCCAATTTTAAAAATAGATTTTTTAAGATAATTTTGACTGGTGCAAACATATATGTATTGTTCTTGTTTTAATAGTTGTTTTTTTATAATTATTTTATGTTTTTCTGCAATTATATTATCTTTAAGTTGTAGTTGATGATCTTTAAGTTGTAGTTGTTGGTTAGTGTAATCTAATTGATATTTACTATATTCAAATATAATTTCTTCTAAATCAATATAGTACTCACGCACTTGTTCTGCTTTTTTGGTTTTGATCATCATTAGTATTTTTTTAAAACATTTTGGATGTATAATTAAATGCATTGTTCTATTATGTAGATTTTGTTTGATTTTATCTTTATTTTTAATGATTTCAGCATTGATGTTTTCTTTACAGTCAAATATCCCGTCAGATATTAACATGGGCAGTTTTAAAATATCATTAATTTCATCATAATTATATATTTTATAATCTATATTAACTTTAAAATTTTTTTTAAGTAAATTTAATAATTTTTGTTTACTAACATTAATATTATTAATTTCATATCCAATCCATTCAATCATAACATCATCAATGTAAATCCAATGTTTATTATTAATATTATTCCAAAACTTATCAATGTATATATCATTAATCGATAAGTTTTTGGTTTTAATATAATCATTAAACGTTAATAGATTTATGTTAGTATCTATGATAATATCAGTCATAGTTAATTCAATTTTGTTTTTTGATTTAATATAATACTATATAATGTTATATTAAAATTGAATTAATTTTGATTATTTAATTTTAAATAAATAAAATATGGATTTTATTAAAAATTATATTAAAAATAATAATATAATAAATGAACAATATATAGATTTGTTATATAATGTTATTATTAATAAAAATTGGATATATATTGATTCTGATATATTAACAATAATTGGTTATAATATATCAACTGGTAAATCTAAATTTATTAAATTACTTAAAAAACATTTTAAATTAAATATTGATTATAAAATATATTATTATGATACTATTATTAATATTTTTGACAATATTAATAATATTGAAATTTTAGAAAAACATAAAGAAATAATTAT
>JACCDV010148631.1_pt1 | contig 16584 bp, 11 predicted proteins | sample 7446131 | NCBI WGS metagenome assembly JACCDV01 (sample SAMN15323448, study PRJNA562643) | freshwater metagenome | isolation source: river surface water | place: USA:Blue River Watershed | collected 2017-08-17 | reverse complement strand
ACCGGGCCGGTGCCCGCCTGGACGCCCTACACGCTGGGCCCCAAGCCCGTGGCCAAGGGCGATGGCACCTTCGTGCCCGACCTGACGCAGGTCCCTTACCCCTCGGTGGCACCGGAAGGGCTGTGGGACACGCCGCCCAGCGCCGGTGAGATCGTCGAACACCTCACCAGCGCCAAGCTGCCCAGCCACTTGTTCGTGCCAGGCCTGCGCTACGACGCCAATGGCGCCATCGTCGCCGGCACCACCGACGAGAGCGGCCGCATCCAGATCAAGGTCGATCTGTTCGATGCGCAGGGCGGCCCCATCGACATCAACGCGCTGGGCATCAAGTTCGTCGTGCCCGATGTGCCTGATCTCACCGGCACCATCTACACGACCGACGCGCAGCCGCTGGGCCTGGTCTCGGGCAACAGCCTGATCGTCACCCTGCACGTGGACAACAACGCCTGCTATGCGCAACTGCCGGCGCCCAGCGTGGGCAGCACCTTCGCCGATGAGTGCTGCGGTGTGCTGGAGGTGGACGATGGCGATGTGGTGTCGCTGCCTTACCAGGCCTGGCACCCGCATGGCTTCGCGCGCTACAGCTTCCAGACGGTGCGTGGCACGCGCGCGGTGCTCTCGCGCACGCAAGACCCGTCGGACACCAGCCGCGCACCGTCGGTGGACAACCCCGGCACGCCCCTGGTCAACGAAGACCCGTTCGGCGGTTCGCCCGCGACGATGACGGTGCATGAGCTGATGACCACCAACCTGCCCGCGGGCTGCAACCCCAATGGCTGCGTGGTGGCGGGCTTCAGCGAGACGCTGTACGTCGATTCGAGCGCCACCGATGGCTGGGGCAGCGAGCTGGGCTACGACGCCAGCGCGGTGAGGGCCTTCGTGCTCTCGAAGGTGGCCCTGCCGTCCGAGTGAGCGGGGGCGCCAGTTGGCGAGCGAGGGGTGGCGGTCAGGCCAGGCGAAGCCTGTCTGCCACCCAGTCGTGGATCTCATCGACCTCGGCCATGCACAGCGAGTGCGCCATGGGGTAGCTGTGCCAGCTCACGTCGTAGCCCAGGCCGACCAGGGCATCGCGCGCCGCCGCACCGCGGGTGATGCTCACCACATCGTCTTCGCTGCCATGCGCCATGAAGATGGGCGTGTGCTGGTTGGCCGGGTGGCGCTCAGCCGAGGTGGTGTCGGCCAGCGGCAGGTAGCCCGACATCGCCACCAGACCGGCCAGCTTGTGTGGGCAGCGCAGGCCCGTCATCAGCGTCATCGCGCAGCCTTGCGAAAAACCCATCAGCACGATGCGTTCGGGCGCGATGCCGCGCGCGATCTCGCGCTCAATCAGCCACATCACCTGCGTGTGCGCTTCACGCAGCGAGGCCTCGTCTTCGCGCCTGGGGCCATTGACGGGAAGGATGTCGTACCAGGCCTGCATCGGGTAGCCGTTGTTGATGCTCACGCGGCGCACGGGCGCACTCGGCAGCACGAAGCGCACCGGGCCGGCTTCTTCGAGCGTGAGCTCGCCGCAAAAGGGCACGAAGTCGCTGCCGTCGGCGCCCAGGCCGTGCAGGATGATGAGGCTGGCCGTGGGGGTCGGGCCGGTTTCGATGTCTTGCGTGATCAGCATGGGGCGTCCTGGGGCGGGGTTCAAAAACGGGGTCAGATGGGGCGGGCGAACCCGGTGAAGACAAGTCGGGCGGGGGCCGGCACAATGGCCTGACCCCCTTCATTTGTGCAATTTTCACGGAGCCTGCTTCCCATGGGCCAGATGATCGAGGTCAGCCGCCCCGACGGTGGCAAGACCCCAGCCTACCTCGCGCAAAGCCCCCGTCCGGGCTCGCCCGGCATCGTCCTGATCCAGGAGTGGTGGGGGCTGAATGACCACATCCGCAGCGTGGCCGATCGGCTGGCTGCAGAGGGCTACACCGTGCTGGCACCCGACCTGTACCGCGGCCGCGGCACGACGAAGGCGGACGAGGCCAATCACCTCATGAACAGCCTGGATTTTGCCGATGCCACGAAGCAGGACGTCGCCGGCTGCGCGATCCACCTGAGCGAAGGCGGCCGCAAGGTGGGCGTCATCGGCTTCTGCATGGGCGGGGCGCTGACGGTGGCGTCTGCGGTGCACGTGCCAGGCCTGTCGGCCGCCGTGTGCTTTTATGGCGTGCCGCCCAAGCAGGTGGCCGACCCGGCGCTCATCCGCATCCCCTTCATGGGCCACTTCGCCACGCTGGACGACTGGTGCACGCCGGCCATCGCCGCTGGGCTCGAAGCCGACATGCGGGCAGCCGGTCAGGCGCCCGAGATCCACCATTACGTCGCGCAGCACGCGTTCTTCAACGACTCCCGCCGCGCCGAGGTCCACGACGAAGCCTGTGCTTCGCTGGCCTGGTCGCGCACCACCGCTTTCTTCGCCCGGCACCTGCAGGCCTGATGGAGCCTTCGGGCTCAGGGCTTGTGGCGCCGCTTTTTGTCTTGTGATTGCTTGCTGGAGGTTGCCATGCGTCCTTTGTCGTCTGAACTGATCCGTTATGACATCGGTGCCTGCGGTCCGGGCCTGAACGGCCTGGTGCTCGTGGCCGACCGAGGGCGCGGCCTGTGCGCCATCCTCATGGGCGACGACGAAGACGCGCTGGTCGAAGAGCTGACCGAGCGCTTCCCGCGGGCGCAGCTGATGCAGGACGAGGCCGAGCTGTCGGCGGCGCTCGATTCGGTGCAGGCCATGCTGGCCGAACCGCGCAACGGCCTGGACTGGCCGCTCGATCCGCTGGGCACCGAGTTCCAGCTGCAGGTGTGGGAGGCGCTGCGCCAGGTGCCGCCCGGCCAGACGGTGAGCTACACCGACCTGGCATCGCGCATCGGCAAGCCCGAAGCGGTGCGCGCCGTGGCTTCTGCGTGTGCGGCCAACCCCCTGGCGGTGGCCGTGCCGTGTCACCGCGTCATCCGCAGCGATGGGGCCTTGTCGGGCTACCGCTGGGGCGTGGAGCGCAAGCAAAGCCTGCTCAGCCGCGAGGGGATGAACTGACGAGGAGGCCTCTCAGGCCAGGCTGGCCGAACCACGGGCCAGTGCCACGAAGGCCTTGACATAGTCGATGTCGATGTCGGCCTCGCGGGCACCCAGGTAGATCTGCTTGGCGATGCCTTTGGGCCCCAGGCGCACGGGCACCACGTTCATCTGGTCGGCGTACTCCTGCACCAGCCAGCGCGGCAGGGCGGCAACGCCCCGCCCGCTGGCCACCATCTGCACCATGATGTCGGTGGTCTCGATGGCCTTGTGCCGTTTGGGCGAGATGCCCGCCGGCATCAGGAACTGCGTGTAGATGTCGAGCCGGTCGGTGGGCACCGGGTAGGTGATCAGCACCTCATTGGTCAGCTGCTTGGGCTTGACGTGGGCCGCGCCCGCCAAGGGGTGATCGCGGTGCACCACCAGCACCTGCTCGTAGTCGAACACAGGCTCGAAGTGCAGGCCGGGTTTGTAGAGCGGGTCGGGCGTGACCAGCATGTCGATCTCGTAGCCGAACAGCGCGCCAATGCCGCCGAACTGGAACTTCTGCTTCACATCGACTTCCACATCGGGCCAGGCGGCCAGGTAGGGCGCGACGATTTTGAGCAGCCACTGGTAGCAGGGGTGGCACTCCATGCCGATGCGCAGCGTGCCGCGCTCGCCTTGGGCGAACTGGCGCAGGCGCTCTTCGGCCATGTCCAGTTGCGGCAGCACGCGGTTGGCCACCGCCAGCACGTACTGGCCCGCCTGCGTCAGCCGCAGGCTGCGGCCCTCGCGCAGCCAGATGTCCGTGCCCAGCTGCTGCTCCAGCTTCTTCATGCTGTGGCTCAGGGCCGATTGCGTCAGGCACAGCACGTTGGCCGCGGCCGTCAGCGAACCTTGCTTTTCGACCTCCTGCACGATGGTCAGGTGCATGCGCTCCAACATGATCTATGAGTGAAATTAATGGTTCATTGAATTAATACCATTTTACTTCATGAACATGGGTCCGTAACCTCGCGCCTCATCGTTGATTCCCCGAGATCGGACTTTTCCCATGACCACGACGCACAACCTGGGCTTCCCCCGCATCGGCGCCAAGCGCGAACTCAAGTTCGGCCTGGAGGCCTACTGGAAGGGCGAGTCCTCCCGTGACGAGCTCAAGGCCCTGGGCGCCCAGCTGCGCCAGCAGAACTGGCGGCACCAGGCTGGCCTGGACCTGGTGCCAGTGGGCGACTTCGCCTTTTACGACCAGGTGCTGGACATGAGCTTCACGCTGGGCAACCTGCCCGAGCGCGTGAAAGGCTTCGAAGGCGATGTGCTGGACAACTACTTCCGCGTGGCCCGTGGCCGCTCTGCCCAGAATGCCGAGCACGCCGCCTGCTGCGGTGGTGGCGTGGCCGCCGGCGAGATGACCAAGTGGTTCGACACCAACTACCACTACATCGTCCCCGAGTTCACCGCCGACACCGCCTTCAAGCTCGACGCCACCCGCCTGCTGGCGCAACTGGCCGAGGCGCGTGCACAAGGCGTGAAAGCCAAGCCCGTCATCGTCGGCCCCGTGACCTACCTCGCCATCGGCAAGGCCAAAGACGGTTCGGACAAGCTGGCCCTGCTGGAGCGCCTGCTGCCCGTGTACACCCAGTTGCTCGACACCCTGGCCGAGCAAGGCGTGGAGTGGGTGCAGATCGACGAGCCCATCCTGGTGACCGAGCTCGATGCCGACTGGAAGCACGCCTTCAACACGGCCTACCACCAGCTCAAGGCCAGCCGCATCAAAGTTTTGTTGGCCACCTACTTTGGCCAGTTGCAGGACAACGCCCACCTGGCCGCCAACCTGCCCGTGGCCGGCCTGCACATCGCCGCCATCACTGGCCGCGACGACATCCAGCCCCTGCTGAACTTGCTGCCTGCGCACAAGGTGCTGTCGCTGGGCGTGATCAACGGCCGCAACGTCTGGAAGACCGACCTGAACGCCACGCTCGACTGGCTGGAGCCGCTGGCCGAGCGCCTGGGCAGCCGCCTGTGGATCGCGCCGTCGTGCTCGCTGTTGCACGTGCCGGTGGACCTGGAGCAGGAAGTCAAGCTCGATGCCGAGATCAAGTCGTGGCTGGCCTACGCGCTGCAAAAGCTCGACGAATTGAAGGTGCTGGCCGCCGCCCTTCAACACGGCCGTGCTTCGGTCAAAGCCGAGCTGGGCGCCAACCAGGCTGCCATCGCCTCGCGCCGCGCCTCGCCTCGCGTGAACAACCCCGCTGTGAAGGCCGCCATCGCCAAGCTGGACGCCAGCCTGGGCCAACGCCAGCACCCCTACGCCGAGCGCGCCGCCAAGCAGGCTGCGTGGCTCAAGCTGCCCAAGTTCCCGACCACCACGATTGGCTCCTTCCCGCAGACGGCCGAGATCCGCCAGGCCCGCAGCGAGCACAAGGCCGGCCGCCTGGACGACGCCGGCTACCAGGCCGCGATGAAGGCCGAGATCGAGCGCAGCGTGCGCGAGCAGGAGGCCTTGGGCCTGGACGTGCTGGTGCACGGCGAGGCCGAGCGCAACGACATGGTCGAGTACTTCGGCGAGCAGCTGCAGGGTTACGCCTTCAGCCAGTTCGGCTGGGTGCAGTCCTATGGCTCGCGCTGCGTCAAGCCGCCCATCCTGTTCGGCGACATCAGCCGCCCCAAGGCCATGACGGTGGCTTGGAGCCAGTACGCGCAGTCGCTCACCACGCGCCCCATGAAGGGCATGCTGACGGGGCCCGTCACGATCCTGAACTGGTCCTTCGTGCGTGACGATCAGCCTCGCTCGGTGTCGTGCCAGCAGCTGGCCCTGGCCATCCGCGAAGAGGTGCTGGACCTGGAAAAGGCCGGCGTGCGCGTGATCCAGATCGACGAGGCTGCCCTGCGCGAGGGCCTGCCTCTGCGCAAGGCGCAATGGCAGACCTACCTGGACTGGGCGGTCGAGTCCTTCCGCATCACCGCCAACGGCGTGCAGGACGAGACCCAGATCCACACGCACATGTGCTATTCGGAGTTCAACGACATCATCCACTCCATCGCCGACATGGATGCCGACGTGATCACCATCGAGACCTCGCGCTCGGACATGGAGTTGCTCGACGCCTTCAAGCACTTCGAGTACCCCAATGAGATCGGACCGGGCGTGTACGACATCCACTCGCCCAACATCCCGACTCAGGCGCAGGTGGAGCAGCTGATGCGCAAGGCCACCGAGCGCGTGCCCGCCGAGCGCCTGTGGGTGAATCCGGACTGCGGTCTCAAGACCCGTCAGTGGCCCGAGGTGATCCCCGCGCTGACCAACATGGTCGCTGCGGCCAAGGCGCTGCGCCAGGCCGCCTGATCCGCGCGCCTGTTTCGTGCGCACCAAATCGGTGATGCGTGAACGACCGCAGTGATCGCTGTCACGCTCGACGCAAAGGGACCAATCCGTAACACCAGGTCACGCTTGAGGCACCCCCGCATCGAACGCAAGTCGATACAGTCGCACCCCAGGGGAAGCCGGGTGGATCTGGCGATCCAGGTTCACGGCAAAAAAGGGGCGGGTCTTGATCGAAGCGGAAGAAGCAGGTGTGGGCCTGCGTGGGGCGGTGGCCTTGGGTGCGGTGGCCGCGGCGGCACTGAGTGCATGCGGCGCGGGCTCGCGCGGGTTCGAGCCGATGAACGACGAACGGGCCGCGCGCTTGCTCAACCAGGGCGGCCTGGGTTCGACGCCCAGTGAGGCGGCCGCCATCGTGGCGCAGGGCGCCGACGCGTGGTTCGATGCGCAGGTTGCCATGCCGCCGGGCGCATCGATCTGGCAGTGGGCCATCGACCATGGCTTTGCCAACCGCATGTTCGCGCGCAGCGACTACGGCCTCGACCAGACCATGTGGTGGCGGCTGTGCACCGCGCAGGACGTGCTGCGACAGCGCCTGGTGCTGGCGCTCAGCGAGATCTTCGTGGTTTCGCCCTTGAACATGGTGGCCTACTGGCGCCAGTTCGGTTGCATCGCCTGGTGGGAGCTGCTTGAGCAGCATTGCTTCGGCAACTTCCGTGACCTGCTCACCCACATCACGCTGTCGCCCACCATGGGCGTGTACCTGAGCATGCGTGGCAGTGCCAAGGAAACCACGGCCGGTCGCCGCCCCGACGAGAACTTCGCGCGCGAACTGCTGCAGCTCTTCACCATCGGCCTGCATGACATCGACCTCGGTGGCCAGCCACGCCAGCCGCTGACCGAGACCTACGACGCCGAGACGATCTCGAACCTGGCTCGCGTCTTCACCGGCTGGGACGTCGATGGCTTCAACCCCTTCGACCCGGAAGGCGCGTTCGACTACTGGCGCCAGCCGATGGGCTTTCACGCCGACCGCCATGCCAGCGGCGAGAAGCGCGTGCTGGGGGTGACCATCCCCGATGGCGCGTCGGGGATGGACGCCATGAAGCTGGCGCTCGATGCCATCTTTCAACATCCCAACATCGCGCCCTTCATCGCCAAGCAGCTGATCCAGCGCCTGGTCACCAGCAACCCGAGCTCGGGTTACGTCATCCGCGTGGCGATGGCCTTTGAGAACAACGGTGCGACCCCGTCCGTTCGAGGCGACATGACGGCCGTGCTGCGCGCCGTGCTGGCCGACCCCGAGGCCCGCCCGGACAAGGTTGAGCCCGCGGTCGATGCCGTCAACGTGCAGACCGATGGCAAGCTGCGCGAGCCCGTGCTGCGACTGCTGCAGTGGCTGCGCCTGAGTCGCGCCACCTCCACCGACGGCCAGTGGAACGTGCCCGATGTTTCGGGCAGCGACATGATCGGCCAGGCCCCGCTGCGTTCGCCCTCCGTGTTCAATTTCTTCAGGCCGGGTTATGTGCCGCCCAACAGCGAGGTGGCCAGGCGAGGCATGGTGGCGCCCGAGCTCCAGATCACCAACGAGTCCACGGTGATCGGCTACGCCAACTTCCTGCGCAACGTGCTGCCGTTTGGCGGCGGCGGCATCCTGCCGAACTACGAGGACTGGCTGCTGCACGCCGACGACGTGCCCACCCTGGTCGACAAGCTCGACCTGCACCTCACTGGCCGCATGCTCTCGCGCGCCACGCTTGACACCATCGTGCAGGGCGTGGGCTCGATCACCGGTCAGTCGAACAACGAGCGCCGCAACCGCGTGCTGGCGGCCTTTTTCCTGGTCATGACCTGCCCCGAGTACCTGGTGCAGCGCTGAGGTCCCTTCGCCATGAACAGCATGAACGATCACTCTCCCAGCCGCCGCGCCTTCCTGCAACGCAGTGCGTGGCTGTCCATCGCTGGCGCCGCTTCGCCCTTCGCCATGAACCTGGCCACGATGGCCGAGGCCGCCGCGCAAACCTCGGGTGCCGGCGATTACAAGGCCCTGGTGTGCGTCTTCCTGCAAGGCGGCAATGACCACGGCAACACCCTGGTGCCGGCCGATGCCGCGAGCCACGCAGCCTACGCCATGGCACGTGGCGACCTGACCTTGCCGCTGGCCAGCCTGGCTGGCACGACGCTGCCGGGCGACATGGGCGGCCGGCAACTGGCCCTGGCCCCCGCGCTGCAGCCGCTCAAGGCGCTGTACGACGGGGGGCGCCTGGCCGGCCTGCTCAACATCGGCACCCTGGTCGAGCCGACCACGCTGGCGCAGTACCGGGCCCGCTCGGTGCCGCTGCCACCCAAGCTGTTCTCGCACAACGACCAGCAGGCCGTCTGGCAGTCGCACGGTGCCGAGGGCGCATCAGCGGGCTGGGGCGGGCGCGTGGTCGATGCCGCGATGTCGAACAACGGCCAGGCCTCGCTGACCTGCATCAACACCTCGGGCAACGCGGTGTTCGTCTCGGGCGAGCAAGCCGTGCCCTTCATGGTCAACCCCGCTGGTGTGCCGACGGTGGCCGCGTTGGGCGGGGGCATGTTCGGCTCGGCCGCGTGCGAGCAGGCCTTCCTCAAGCTGGTGACGCAAACCCGTCAGGCGCACGTGCTGGCCGCCGAGCACGCCACGGTGATGAAGCGCGCGCTCGATGCCAACAGCCAGTTGCGATCGGCTCTGTCGGGAGCGCCCGCACTGAACACCGTGTTCGACGCCGACGGCCTGTCTCGGCAACTGGCCATGGTCGCCAAGCTGATTTCCGTGCGCAGCACGCTGGGCATGAAGCGCCAGGTCTTTTTCGTGCAGCTCGGCGGTTTTGACCTGCACGACAACCTCGCAGCTCGCCATCCGGCGTTGCTCGGTCAGGTGGCGCAGGGCCTGAGCCGCTTCCAGCAGTCGCTGGATGAGTTGGGCGTGGGCCAGCAGGTCACCACCTTCACCGCCAGCGATTTCGGGCGCACGCTCAGCAGCAATGGTGATGGCTCCGACCATGGCTGGGGTGCGCACCACTTCGTGATGGGTGGGGCCGTGCAGGGCCAGCGCCTGTTCGGCGCGCTGCCCGAGGCGGGGCTGGGCGGCCACCAGGACGTGGGGCAGGGCCGCCTGCTGCCGACGATGGGCGTGCAGCAACTGGCCGCGGCCCTGGGCCGCTGGATGGGCGTGAGCCCGTCTGACCTGGGCCTGGTGGCCCCGGGCCACTCTGTCTTCGATGCGACAGTGCTGTCCGGCCTGATGAAGACCTGATGCGCGCTTTGGGGCTCTTGAACCATCTTGCACTAGGATGGCGCCCTGTCTGAACAGGAGCCCCCCGATGTCCGCCCGCCCCAACCAACTCTCGCGCACCGTGGCCAAGCTGCAGGGCCTGCCCCTGATCGGCCAGTGGGCCACCAGCTTCGCGCTGGGCCGCGTGGTGCCTTTTGTTGGCACCTCCGGGCTGAAGTACGAGGTGATCAGCTCCCAGCGCGTGGTCGTGCGCATCCGCAACCAACGCAAGGTGCAGAACCACATCAAGGGCGTGCACGCCGCGGCCATGGCCCTGCTGGCCGAGACCGCCACGGGCTTTTGCGTGGGCATGAACCTGCCCGACGACAAGCTGCCCCTGATCAAGACGATGAAGATCGACTACGTGCGCCGCTCGCAGGGCGACATGGTGGCCGAAGCCAGCCTGCGCCCTGAGCAGATCCAGCAGATCCTCACCCAGGACAAGGGTGAGGTGGTGGTGCCTGTCGTCATCAAGGACGAGTCTGGCGAGCAGCCCATCCAGGCCGAGATGACCTGGGCCTGGGTGCCCAAGAAAAAGGGCTGACGAAGGCGATGGCGCTGGTCAGCCCTGCCAGGCCAGGGCGTGGCGCTTCACGGTGGACACCAGTGCATCGAGCTCGATCGGCTTGACGACCAGGTCGACCATGCCGGCTGCGCGGCACTTGTGGTGCTCTTCGGCCATGGCGTGCGCGGTCTGACCGATCACGGGCAGGTCGGGCGCGAAGGCGCGCATCTGGCGCGTGGTTTCGTAGCCATCCATGCCGGGCATCTGGATGTCCATGAGCACGACGTCAAAGGCCGCCCTGCCTTGGGTCTGCAAGCGCACCAGCGCGTCGGCGCCGCTGTCGCACATGGCAACTTGCGCGCCTTCGATGGCCAGCAGCTCTCTCAGCACCAGCTGGTTGACCGCGTTGTCCTCGGCGGCCAGCACGCGCACGCCGGACAACCTCTGGAGCCGAGGCGGCGGGGTTTGTGCGACCGATGCGCTGGGCTCGTCGAGCGGCGCGTGTGCCGAGGACAAGGCCACTGCCGGTGGGCTCGCTTCTGTCACCAGCGGCAGCCAGACCTCGAAGCGGGTGCCCACGCCGGGTTCGCTGTGCGTTCGGACGTCACCGCCGAGCATCTCCACCAGGCGGCGTGAGATCGTCAGCCCCAGGCCGGTGCCACCGAAGCGGCGGGTGGTCGAGCCATCGGCCTGCTCGAAGGGCCGAAACAGCCGCTCGACCTGGCTGGGGCTCATGCCGATGCCCGTGTCGGTGACGGCCAGCATCAACTGCCCCTCGCGCGCGCAGGCGCTCAGGCAGACCTCGCCCTTTTGCGTGAACTTCACCGCATTGGACAGCAGGTTCAGCAGCACCTGCTCCAGCCGCAAGGGGTCGCTGATGCAGGTGACGGGCAGGCTGGCGTCCAGGTCGATGCGCAGCGCCAGGCCCTTCTCGTCGGCGCGCTCGCGCACGGTGGCCATCGCGCGTTCGAGCAGATCTTGCAGTCGCAGAGGCTGAAGGTCGATGTGCAGCTTGCCAGCCTCGATCTTCGAGAAGTCGAGGATGTCGTTGATGACGCCCAGCAGCAGTCGCCCCGAGGCATTGATCTGCTCGAAGACCTGGCGGGCGTGTCCATCGTGGTCGCGCGCGCCGATCTGGGCCAGGCCCAGCACGCCATTGAGCGGTGTGCGGATCTCGTGACTCATGTTGGCCAGGAACTCGCTCTTGATGCGGCTCAGGCGTTCGGCTTCGTGGCGCGCGGCTTCGAGCTCGGCGGTGCGCTCGCTCACCATCTGTTCCAGGCGCTCCTGGTGGGCTTGCAGTTCGGCGCGCGCCTGCTGCACCTCGCTGATGTCCTGGATGGCCCCTTCGATGCGCACCACGCGGCCGTCCTGCCAGACGGGGGCGCCTTGGGTGCGGATCCACTTGACCTGGCCTTGCGAGCTGGTGAGTTGCAGCTCCAGCGCGTAGGGCTCGCCGTTTTCCGTGGCGCGCTTGATCGTCTGCGAGATGCGATCGTGGTGCGTGCCCTGGAAGTACTTCAGGCCGTCGAGAAAGGTCAGTGACTCGGGCCTGGACGGGTCCAGGTCGAGGATGCGGGCCGCGCCATCGGTGCGGGTGCCGATGCCGGTGGTGGTGTCGATGCTCCAGCCGCCGACCTTGGCCAGCGTGCTCATGCGGTCGAGCAGGGCCTGCTTGTCGCGCAGCGCGATTTCGTTGCGCCGGCGGTCGGTGACGTCCAGCGCCAGGCCGATGACGATGGTGCCGTTGATGGTCTGCAGGCCGCGCCCGTGCACGTCGAGTTCCACCGTCGAGCCATCGCGTCGCAAACCGGTGAAGCCGTAGCTCACCTCCCGGCCGGGCTGCTCAAGGCGCAACTGCAGTTGTTGTCGGACGCGCTCGCGGTCGGCAGGGGCCACCAGCTCGCTGACGCGCAATTGCCCGATGATGTGCTGCGGGTGTTCATAGCCCAGCATCTGCGCAAAGGCCGGGTTCACGTAGACGAAGCGATCGTCCTGGATGATGTAGATGCCCGCCAGCGATTGCTCGACCAGCGCCTGGAACTTGCTGTTGCCCGAGCGGCGCTCGGCACGCTGCATCCACTCGACGCTCACGCTCACCAGCATGCCCATGGCGATGAAGATGCCCATGGCGATCATGCCGGAGGGCTTTTGCGCAGCCCAGTTGGGGTGGGTGGGGGCGAACACCACCCAGGCCAGCGTGGCCGACACGCCGGTGGCTGTCAGGCTGGCCACCCAGCCTCCGAGCCAGGCCGAGGCGAGCACGGCTGGGTAGCCCAGCACCCAGGCAAAGGGGCGCAGGTGGTCCCAGTAAGCCCACTGCACCATCGCGGCCAGCGAGGGAACGGCCAGGCCCCATGCGATGGCGAGCCAGGGGTTGTGACCATTGGTCTGCTCGCCGAAGCGGACATCGACGTCGGCGTCCGCGGGCGCGTTCATCAAGGTGAACCACAGGATGGCGCCCGTCGCGAGGACGAAGGCCAGGCCCTTGAACATGCCGTAGCGCGCCACCGCATGAGGGTCGCTGAACTGCTCCAGCAGGCTGTCGGACAGGAAGATCCAGGCGGTCGCGAAAACGAGGTACGCGACCGTGGCCTTCAGGCCATACAGCTTGCGACGGGAAACGGGCATCCGTGCTCCTTGCCCAGGGGCGGGTGGCACGATTATCCGGTCAGCTTCGGGGGTGAAAGCCCTGGATCAGCCGGGTGTTCACCCTGCGTTCATGCGGGCGGTGAGGGCCTTGCCGCTTTTGAGCCCGAGCTTCTTCATCAACGCCTGGTCGGCGTCGAACTCGGGGTTGCCGGTGGTCAGCAGCTTGTCGCCGTAGAAGATGGAGTTGGCGCCAGCCAGGAAGCACATGGCCTGGACGGCCTCGCTCATGGCCTGGCGGCCGGCCGACAGGCGCACGCGCGCCGTGGGCATCGTGATGCGCGCCACGGCGATGGTGCGCACGAATTCCAGCGGGTCGAGCGGCGGGGTGTCGGCCAGCGGGGTGCCGGGCACGCGCACCAGGTCGTTGATGGGCACGGACTCGGGGTAGGTGGGCAGGTTGGCCAGCTGGGCGATCAGGCCGGCGCGGCCTTCGCGCGTTTCGCCCATGCCGACGATGCCGCCACTGCAGACCTTCAAATTGGCCTTGCGCACGTGTTCGAGCGTGTCCAGGCGGTCCTGCATGTCGCGGGTGGTGATGATGTCGCCGTACAGCTCAGGCGCGGTGTCCAGGTTGTGGTTGTAGTAGTCCAGGCCGGCATCCTTGAGCGACTGGGCCTGGGTGTCGGTGAGCATGCCCAGGGTGCAGCAGGCTTCCAGGCCTTCGTCCTTGATGACCTTGACCAGCTCGGACACCTTCTCGATGTCACGGTCTTTGGGGGCGCGCCAGGCGGCGCCCATGCAGAAGCGGCTTGCGCCCGCGTCGCGCGCGGCGATCACGGCCTCGCGCACCTCACCTGGCGACATCAGCTTGCCGGCTTCGACCCCCGTGTCGTGGGACTGCGATTGCGGGCAGTAGCCACAGTCCTCGGGGCAGCCACCGGTTTTCACCGACAGCAGCGTGGCGTGCTCGATCTCGTTGGCATCCCAGTGCTGGCGGTGCACCTGCTGAGCCTGCCACAGCAGGTCATTGAAGGGCAGGTTGAACAGGTCGAGCACCTTCGAGCGCGGCCAGCGACCGTTGTCGAAATTGGGGTCGGTGCAGTCGCCGCCGCAGCCGTGGGCGTTCAGCACGGGCTTCTTGGGCACGAGCTGGATCGGGCGTTCGGCGGTGGCCGGGGCGCTGGACGACTGGGCGGTGGTGGAGCAGGAGGTCATGAAATTCAAGGCCACCCGGCAGGGGCGGCAGCAGACGTCACGGATGGCCAGTGTAGTCCGGATGACGTGCACGTCAGCCTCTGTGTCCTTTCCGTTTGTCTCGATGTGAATGCGAACGATTCGCAGTAAATGTAAGATGCGTGCTGCAGCGCCAATCCGTGGTGCTCTGACCCGACTTCTTTTTCACCATGCAGTACCTTTCTCTCCGTCCCGTGGCGCAGGTCGCCGCTTTCCTGGTGGCCGGTGGCCTTGTGGCGCCTTGGGCCGTCTTCGCACAAGCCCCTGCCAAGGCCGCCGAGCCAGTTCCGGGCGAACCCGTCGAAACCAGCCTGCCTGAGGTCCGCGTTTCAGCCAGCGCCGATGCCTCGGCCCAGGGCTTGAGCCCGGCTTACCCGGGTGGTCAGGTGGCCAAGGGCGCCCGGGTGGGCGTGCTGGGCACGAAGTCGGCGCTGGAGACGCCGTTCAGCTTCACGGCCTACACCAATGACCTGATCGTGGCCCAGCAGGCCCGCAGCGTCGGTGAGGTGCTGGAGAACGATCCGACGGTGCGCCTGGCCCGCGGCTTCGGCAATTTCCAGGAGTCCTATTTCATTCGCGGCTTCGTGCTGAGTTCGGACGACGTGGCCTACAACGGGCTGTACGGGCTGCTGCCGCGCCAGTACACCGCTTCCGAGCTGGTCGAGCGCGTGGAAGTGCTGCGCGGCGCATCGGCCTTTCTCAACGGCGCCAGCCCGGGTGGCGGCGGCATCGGTGGCTCGGTCAACCTCGTGCCCAAGCGGGCGCCCAACGAGCCCTTGACCCGATTGACCTTCGGCATCGACACCGATGGCTTCGCCTCGGCCGCTGCCGACGTGGCCCGCCGCATGGGGCCCGACGACAGCCTGGGGGTGCGCGTGAACGTGGCCCGCCGCAAAGGCGGCTCAGGCGTTCAGGGCGAAGACAGTGAGCTGGGCCTGGTGGCGGTGGGCGCCGATTGGCGAAGCCGCGACGTGCGCCTGTCCGCGGACATCGGCTACCAGGACAACCAGCTCAAGGCCACACGGCCGAACGTCACCCTGGGCAGTGGCGTGACGACGGTGCCAAGTGCGCCAGACAACGAGACCAATTACGCCCAGCCCTGGAGCTTCTCCAACGAGCGGGATGTGTTCGGCACCTTCCGCGCTGAATACGACGTTCGCCCCGGCATGACCGCCTGGGCGGCCGCAGGCACCCGTCACACCACGGAGTCCAACTCCCTGGCGAACGTGACCGTCACCAACGGCGTGACCGGGGCCGCGACAACCTACCGCTTCGACAACGCCCGGCGCGACAACGTCTTCACCGCCGAGGCCGGGCTGCGGGGCACCTTGCGCACCGGGGCGATCGGGCACGAATGGGTGGTGTCGGCTTCGACCTTCAAGCAAGAGACGAAGAATGGCTACGTGATGGATTCTTCGAACACGCGTGCCACCAACATCTACGCGCCGACCTCCTGGTGGGGCCTGCCGCTGAGCGCCTCGCCGGCCTTCAAGGGCAACACGCTGGATGAGCCCCAGCTCACCACGCGCACCCGCCTGGAGAGCGTCACCCTGGGCGACACCCTGTCGATGCTGGACAACGACCTCCTGCTGACCGTGGGTGGGCGCCAGCAGCAGATCCACGTCGAAGGCTTTGCCTACAACACGCAGGTTCCCAGCGCACCTTACAAGAGCACCCGATTCAGCCCCAGCGTCGCGGTGGTCTACAAGCTCACGCCCCGCGCATCGGTCTACGCCAACTACATCGAGTCACTGGCCAACAGCGGTGTGGCGCCTTCAACGGCCACCAACCGTGGTGAGACCTTGCCGCCCTATGTGTCGCGCCAGAAGGAGGTGGGCCTGAAGTGGGACGCCGGGCGCTACATGCTGACTGCTGCGCTGTTTTCCACGGCCAAGCCGCGTGCGGCCAGCACGGTCAATGGCATCTATGCTTTCTCCGGCACGGACCGCCACCGCGGCCTGGAGCTGGGCGCGCAGGGTGAGGCGTTCGCTGGCCTGAGGGTGCTCGGCGGGCTGACCTTCCTGGAGGCCCGGCAGGTCTCGACCGGCAGCGCCACCACCGAAGGCAAGCGCGTCATCGGCGTGCCCGACTTCCAGTCCACGCTGGGTGTGGAGTGGGCCACCCGCGCCGTGCCTGGCCTGACGCTGGATGCCCGCGTGCTGCACACGGGGGACCGCTACGCCAACGCCACCAACACCTTGAAGGTGGGCGGCTGGACGCGACTGGACGTTGGCGCCCGCTACCTGACCGAGTGGGATGGCCGCCTGTGGACGCTGCGCGCCCGCGTTGAGAACCTGACGGACCGCAGTTACTGGGCCTCGGTCGGTGGCAACGCTGGCACCACGGGCTACCTGGTGGCCGGTGCCCCCCGCACCTTGGGCCTCAGCGCCAGCGTCGATTTCTGAGCGACGACGGGGGTAAGCTCGCCCCCATGCGCTTCGAACACCTCATCGAGATCAACGCCCCCCAGACCGGCCTGGGCATGATGGCCCCGACCTTCACCCGCGAGCAACTGTGGCGTGGGTTGATGCTGCGCGTGCAGTCGCCCCAGCGTTTCCCGATGGGGCCGGACCAGTGCGAGTGGCAGGAAACCGAGCCGGGTGTGTTCCGCCGCACCCTGCATTTCGGTGCCCACGTCATGCGCGACGAGGTCCACACCCTGT
>JACCDV010544440.1_pt1 | contig 16589 bp, 20 predicted proteins | sample 7446131 | NCBI WGS metagenome assembly JACCDV01 (sample SAMN15323448, study PRJNA562643) | freshwater metagenome | isolation source: river surface water | place: USA:Blue River Watershed | collected 2017-08-17 | reverse complement strand
ATGTCTCCTATCAAACAGCTGAGCGATACCTCGCCTACTTCAAAGGAGATGTTGTCGAGACAATCATGTGTTTCGCAACCTCGTCCGACGATCTCCCGATTCCCGAGTTTCAAGCCCGCGAGCGTCCGACCTCGGAGGAGCCGTATGTGTCTCGCGACATTCACAATCGAATCGGCACCACATCGTTGACGTGCACCTACTACGACGACGGGTATGAGACTGCTTAAACACTCTGAATGAACTCCCAGTGCAAGTACTCGCAAATCTTCTTCCAGATCTGATCGTGCGCAATCAGTCGGTCACGGCTCTTGAGTAGAGGGAAGTAGATCTTGTATTCATCGAGTTCCAGAAGCTCGAAGAACTTGTAGAGGATGTAGGAATACGAGAGGAAGTTGGTTCGGTCGTTGGGACAGTAGAGTAGGAAGGGCGCCTGAATGTCCTGAAACATTGCTCGAATTTTCTCTTCAATCTCAGGCGTAATGGTAGGAGGCGGATTTCCATTGAGTCGGGAAAGGATGTGCGCTCTGTGCTCATAATATTTGCTTCGATTGAGCTTCTTCAGAATCTGCCGTATATCGTCCTCCGTCAAGTCTGCAATGTTCGCAATCCTCCGCTTGCGAATCTCCAAGATGACCTCATTCATCACGTCCTCGGGAATGATGGTCGACTCTTTTGCCTGGAACTGATTCAGGATCTCGTTGAGGTGGTTGATCTTCTTGTACGCATAGTTGTTGCGCTCTTTGGGAGGATCACGAAACGACGGAAAGTCCGACACTACAAGCGCATACTCTTCCGAACCACACTTGGGACAGACGAGAATGCCTTCCGAACTGATCTCCTCTCTTGCCACATTGCACTGCAAGCAGTGTTCCGTCATCAGCTGAAGAACCTCGGGTCCATTCGACAACTTCATACGCTGAACATACTCGTCAAACATCTGTTTGCGGGACATTCCTGAATCCACGGGAACTGCCGCCGCAAAGAATTTCAAGAACGTGTTGGCCTCATTGGGATGAACCGCAGGCAGTCCAACCGATGTATCCTGTTTCTTGTAATACTCATCCAACAGATCCATGTTTTTCAAGTAATATTCCTCGACTGGACGAGCGTGTGCCAACTCGTCTTCCAGTTCGCGAATCCGTGTTTCCAATTGGGTTGCCTTGACAATGTCATCGATCGTGTTGGTTGCGTACAACTGCGACACTTGCTCTCGAAGACTATCAACCTCCGTGCGCAACGAATCCTGTTTGACCGTCGACTCCTTCAAGGTCTGAACAATGCCCTGATGGAGCGAATCAAGCGTTCCCGTTGTTGCAGACGCTGTCGTTGGATCGCGGGGCTTCCGAATTTTGAACACGTCCATTTACAACATTTTTCACTTGGTCCATGAAGACTGAATTCTGAAGAATGCAAGGCCGTTGCCGACGAACCGACTGGATCATCCAGTTAAGTTCCATTCCTAGATTCTTCACCGAGTAAAGCAGTGCCAAAAAGCCCGAACGATTCATGCCGGCTTGGCAATGGACGTAGACAACTCCATTTCCCGATCGCAGAAACTCGTGCATCGTTTCCTCAAAGGCTGGATACCAATCGGTAATGTTCACTTGAAAACTGTCAATCGCATTCAAGACCGCATACTTGTCGGGAAAGAACATCCGCCACCACCCCGGACAATCTTGGTCACTCGCACAGTTAATCACGTGCGTGATTCCATGTTGTTTCACAAACGGAATCGTCAGCATCGCTCCCGCTCCGACAAGAATGCGCGGATGAAAATACGCGGGAGGATCGCGAAGGTAGACGGGCTGAAACATGATTTCTTGTATCGCGTGGTTTGTAAACGATGTGCTACAGCGCAGAGGTTTCGTTTGCGACGTGGGGATTCGGAATGCTCTCTGCGTTCGTTCTGTGGATGCAGGGGTCTCCGATTCAGTCGTTCATCTTTCCATTGGCTGTCACTCAGATGCAGCTCGTCGAAGGACTGCGATGGATTCACGCATTCGACGAACGAATCTTGGCAGTTCTTGGAAAACTTGTTCTCTTGAGTCAGCCCGCATTTGCGTTCTACGAAGCCAAGCGATATGCATTCATTCTGCCGTATGTGGTTGTCCAAGTCCTGACTGAACTCATTGCAGGCTCGCGCGATCTTCGATTCACGGTTGCCGAAGATGGACATTTCAAATGGAACTGGTCCTTCAATCCCGCCAGCGTGGAAGCACTTCCCTACTGGATCGGACTGCTGCTTGGAACGTCGTTCTTGTATCCTCGTTGGGTGGCGGTAATTATGCTCGGTCTCCTTGCGTATTTCTACGCCAATCATGCGCAATACAATACCTACGGGTCTCTGTGGTGTGTTTGGGTAAATCTGCTGTGGGTCTATTACCTCTCTCGTTAATACTCGCATCCGGGAACACCCCCTCCCGCAACTCCACACCATCCCGACCGCAATCCTTTTGCGGCTCGACATGCACATGGTCTCCATTTCAGTTTGTGTCCGTCCCAGCCATTCTTGGCAAGCGACTCCATAACGCGCATTGTCCACGCGTACGACGATCCGCTGTGGCCTTCATACCGCATCGCAAGATTAATCGCATCCAGGTTCGGATGCGTGGAAAACATAAACCCCTCATTCGCATGAGGAGTGTAGGTTTTCAGCCAGCTCCACAGGTTGCATTCTGTAATCGCATTGAACGCGTCCCGTAGCATCATACATTCGTGCTCGTCGTACATTTCTTCAAACGGAGGAGGGGTCATTTGTTTACCCTAGGATGCTTCCAAGAAAGTTGTTGATAACGTGGGCGATAACAACCGCCGCAACTCCAAGAACACCGGCACCCGTCCAGCTGACAACTCCTGAGCCCGTGTAGGCATTGGGGACATACTGGAGGAGCATGTTGCGAGGAGTCGACATCGAGATGATGACTGCAGCCAAGAAGAATGCGATATACAAGCTCGCCGACGACGCCATCCAGCGCATCGCGGGGAGGCTGGGCTTGAAGGTCGGGGCCATGGCCGAGTGTCCGGGAGTGGGAATGCTGGGCATCGGAATCACAGGGGGCTGCGACTGCGGTCCCTGCGGGGTTGCGTTCAACAGAGCGTCTAAGGAAGTTGCGTCGTCCATTGTTTATTGTGTAGACGCGTTTTCGCAAGTGGCATCTTCCACGCGGTAGCGATAGCACTTCCCATCCACCTTGACCACTTTGTCCATCGTATCTTTCAACGGCAGACCCAGAGTCCGAATTGTCGCGTAGTTCCGGTGGAAGACAATCACGGCAATTCCCAGCCCAATCAGAAACGAAAAGAAGGGGGCGCCTCGTTCAAGGGCATCGATGATCCTCATTATTTCTTGGCAAGACTTGCGAGAAGGTTCAGCGAATCTGCCTCTGCGACACAGGGGACCTCGACCGCGGCGAATCGAACACACCCCGTCTCCGTATGATAGACACTGCTATCATTCGGTTGCGGGATCATGATTTTCTTTCGGGTGGGAGGAATCACAACTGCGGAGACCAGCAGGCCGAACAACAGCCCCGCGACAAGCCACTTGAGTGAAATCATTGTTATTGGGCGATATATTCCGCGATAAAGGTCTGGAATCCGAAGTACAGGAGAATGATGATATATCCGGCTCCTGGGAACAGCAAAGAAAGGCCCGCTGCGGCGTACGCAACAATTCGGAAGTAGTCCTTGCCGGTATTCTCGTACTGCCGCATAAAGATTGCGTAGGCTGCAACGATTCCAAATACCCAAATGAATGACGAGAGAACGATCGTCAGCAGTGCGATTGCTCGATCTTGGATGTCCGATGCAGTTGGAAGTTGCATCGTCTTGTCAGCCGGCCGGTTTCCAACCACATTCTCCAGCTTCAACTTCTGTCCGGCAGGAGTGATCAGCGTCCGTCGCTTTCCGTTGTCAATGATGTTTACGGTGAGTCGATCTCCCTTGATGACTCCTTTTCCGAGTGATTCCGTCTCTTTCTCCTTCAGACGATCCTGAGAGAGTTTGAGGCGCATTCTGTCAAGACAGGCTTGGTCGGCTTCTCCACCACATGCCGCAACAGACTGGTCACGAATTTTCCGCTGGTCCCTAGAATCCAGAGATGTCTCGGGAGCCGCCTCAAAGGTTGGTTTGAGCTCTGCGCTCGCCGTCACGTCCAACACTCCCGCAAAGATCTTGTTGGCCAAACTTTTTGTGATGTTGGCGAAGCTCTTTTCGTCGCCATAATAGGCTGACTCGATGTACACACCGCTCATTGTTAAGATGCGAACACAAGATTGCCGAGACCAGACACGATTCGCAAGAAGTTGATGGCTTCCACGTAGACGCCCACATTGTAGGTGAATGTAAAGATGACATTGTCATTGGACTGGACAACGGTCGTCACGCTTCCGGGAGGATACAACAGCTGTCCGGTCTTGGGATCCCGGAGAGTCAAGTTCGCCGCAGGAATGACGGTCGGGTTGGGACTGAACAGAGTCGACGTCAGGACGCAAACGGTCGTTGTATTCGTTGCTCCACCCGGTGTTCCGGACGACGGAACGGGCTGCTGAAGCGTGAGTCGCAGAATGATCTTGTTGAACATACTTCCATTCACAGCACCAGACGGCTGGTAGGTTGCGTGGTCCAATGCAAACGAATACATGTAGACTCCCGGAAGATTTGGCGTCTGTCCGGTGACGTGGCGATACATCTGGAGAAGCGAGAAGAAGGGCAACGGCTTGGTCTGGATGCGCTCCTTGCCATCGAACAGCAAAACGCCATCGATAACGGCATCGCGAGGGTATACCGATGTAATCTGTTGCTGACCAGAGGAATACAGGCCGGTGACGACATCGCTTGTGATGGCAGACCAAGGAGCCCGTGTAGGATCGTCCCAGTTCGTGTAGTTGTCCCAGTCATTCAAGTTGATGCGATCGGATCGTTGCGCCGCAAACACGATTCGTGTGACCAAGTTGAACATCGGAAGTTCGAGATCGGTGTTGCCTCCGAACTGACCTTCCTTGGAGACATACTTGACCGTCTTGACCAAAAAGGTCTGATCGGCGCGGGCCAACTGATTCATCTCTGCTTCCGTGAGATAGATGAAGTTGCCCTCAATGTAGGGATCGGGAAAGAACGTCGTCAATGTCGGATTGCTGGGAGCTCCACTCGCAAGGGGAGGAGACAAGAACAGGCTGAGCGGATACACCTCTGGAGTCACACGCTCTCCGTAGGTGTTCGAATCAGGATCCACATCCACGACCGTATACAGATCATTGATGTTGCGAAGCGTCACATCAATGTAGACCTCCGAGTTCTGAAGCGACACCAGAGGAAGTGCCATTCCTGGATTCTCGCAGAACCAAAAGTGAAGAGGAATCACCAACCGACGACTGCGAATCGAAGGTTCAGGGACAAGTGTCTGAGGAGCTGCACTGGGGAGCGCAATTGGCGTAACCGCATGGGGATACTGCCCGTTGCGATCGTAGGCATGCGCAGGATCGTATAGTTCGGGAACATTTCCAACCATCTGATCGACGATGACACGCTTGTTGGCGTCGTGGGTCATGTAGGAGTACATCTTCAGCCACTCGCCACGAAGACGCTGAATGACCTGTCCGTTCATCGTGAGGTCCACATGATCAATCAGGTTGTATCCAATGTTCTTGATCCACTCGAACTCGTATCCAATCGAGTTGGTCCGAGGGTCGTATCCGGTCGGTGGAGCGGATCCATTCAGATACTTCAACGGAGACCAGATGTCTGGAAGCGTAATTACCAAGTAGCAATCGTGAAGCAACTGCGCATACCGGTCGACTCGACACGAAATCGTGCGAGTTCCTGTCGTGGAAAACTCCAGGTTGGACGAGGTAAATGGCATCCGAATCTGCTCCATTGCAAAATTGGTGTGCCGGCGATAGACAGCACGAAAGTGAGTCATTGAAGGGCTTCCATTGACAAGCTCGTTTTGAGCCCCAGTCGCCACCAATTGAATCAACCCACCGGGCATTTGTATACTCCCCTATGCTTTCTTTAAGACACAATGCGCACACTCATAGGCTGAACAGAGCGTCCAGTGTACGGGACAATGCCATAATCAGTGCGCACCTGGAATGCGCCAAACGCACCCGTTGCGTTGTTGCTGAGGCAGCAATCACTGGAATACGTTGCGCCTCCACTGGCTCCTCCACGGGCTCCCTGAAACGCAGCGACAAATCGCTCACGCTGAGTTGCTCCGTTTGCAACCGCAGACAAGTAGGTTGCGTTGGTAGCACGCGCTTGCGGGGGCGGGTCAATGTTGTACATCTTCGCAATGATCCGTCTCTTCTGCTTGGTAAGCCAATCCTGCGCAGAGTTCACCTGCATTTGTGATTTACGAGAGAGATTCTCTATCTACCCAATGCGTTTCGTTCTCGTCAGTACACACATTGATCAGACCACCGGCTACTCGAAGGTCAGTTACAACCTTGTCAAGCAGTTGTCGTCTCTGGCTCCGAAGGTAAAGACCTATCACTTCGGATTTCAGCGCCATCCCAATCGTCCGAATTTCCGCAAGTATCCCGAGGGAGTTCTGTCCTACGATGCTGCCGCAAACGAGGATCCTCGCGAGGAGGGATTCGGATACAACAAGATTCACGAGTATCTGGATATGGTGAATCCTGACGTGGTCATGATCTACAATGATCCGTACACGGTTGCACGATTCATTGAGTCGATGAAGCACGAGAAGGGAAAATCTCCGTACAAGCTGTGGATCTATCTTGACCAGGTGTATTCCGGAATTGCGCCTCCGCTTATTGAGGCTCTTCACAAGCATGCGGATCGGTTCTATTGTTTCACGGACATCTGGAAGCAGAAGTTCCTGGAGTACGGACCTATCAATGATGTTCGTGTTCTCGAGCATGCTGTGGATCCTGCTCTGTTTACGGTTATGCCCAAGGAGGCGCGTGCGGAGGTTCGCAAGAACCTTGCGCTCCCATCCGATGGCATTGTCTTGCTGAACGCCAATCGCAACAGCCAGCGCAAGCGCCTCGATCTTACGATCGCAGGGTTTGCCCGTGTTCTCAAGGCGTCTCCGAGGGCACCCTATTACCTCATCATTGCGACCAACGCACAGCCTCAGTCCGGAGCCTTCTACGATCTCCATCGCATCTTTCTAGAGGAGCTCAAGGAGAATGGACTCGAGCCCCAGGATTACATTCGCCGTCTCCTTCTGATCGATACGTCTCCCCCGAACGTGTGGAGTGACGAGGCGATCAACCAGCTGTATAACGTCGCGGACATTGGAATCAACACCTCAGATGGCGAAGGATTTGGACTCTGTCAGCTCGAGCACATGTATACCGGCGCGCCTCAGATCGTAACAGACATTGGAAGTTATCGCACGTTCTTGGACGATACAACCGCATCGTTCGTGGCTCCGAACGGGAGGTCGTATTTTGGAGGAGGAATGCCCCACGGATTCTGGTCCCCGACGTTCTCGGCCAATGACGTTGCGACTGCGATTGAGTCAATGATCAAGACCCTCCCCGAGAAGCGCAAGGCTGTCAATGCTTACCCATTCAAGAGCTGGGCCAAGGTGTGCGATGCGTGGCTCGAGGATGTTCTTACGGCAACCGAAGATCAGGTAGCCATCGTATCTGTCCCGGTGACTGCATAACTCCAATTCGAAGAAGGCGCTGATTGTCTTCGAATGCCGGACCATCAAACACTTCCTTGGTGTCCGGATCAATCAAAAACACCATCTGTTTGATCTGCACCTTCTGAAGCCGACGACGACGTCTCTGCATGTTGCGAAGATAGGTGTCGTCTAGATCTTCTGTCTTCAAGTCGGGCTTGAACGCAAGGTCTTCTCCGTTGACCGTGCTGTCGAACCGCATACACGAAATCACAGGCGTCTCTTTGCGATGGAGATTGCGATGGACTTCGCAATCCACGGCCGCCTGTTTCAACAACAACGAGATCTTCTGATTCACCTTCTCCTTTTCGTAGGTGGTCTCGTAGAGATACTCATCTGTTGTCATAAACGTTTCGACGGGATCTCCCTCGTATCGTTTCGTGACCATATCGTTGCGTCGTACCAACACCACATTGTTCGCCGATTCGGTCGACTTCGACTGCGCCTCCGTGAAAACACTCAGGTAGAAACTGACCCGAACCGTGCGTTCTTCCATGGGAAGAGACGCATGCGAGCAAATACGAATCGCACGCCCAATGACCTGATCGTGACGGGCCGGATTCCAGTGCGGCTCCATGATGTGAACATGGCGCACATTGGCCAGTGTGATACCTTCCGCTCCCGCGGCAGTGATCATGAACAGAGACAACTTCTTCTTGGGCTTGCTCTCGACAGATGCCTTCAAACTCGCAGGGAAATCATCCGAATACTTCGCGTTGAAGATCTGACGCATCAGCTCGCGCTGTTCCATGTCTTCCTTGCCCGTGAAGAACGCATAGGCAGGCTTCTCTGCGTCGAGTGCGGGATCTTCTACCCACTGATTCGCCTCCTTCACAATCTTGTACTCTTGCCATCCATTCGCATCCAGAATCGCAGAGAACACACCAAGGCCTTCAAGATTTCGGAATCCAGAATAGAGCAACTGCGACCTGTAGGTGTCGCCCGTTCCCAGTGATTCCTTGATATTCTGAAGCATCTTCAACATCTTGGGGCTGTATGTTTGCAGTGCCTGTTCTGTCAGGTAGCGAGTGGGCTGGGCCTTGAGTTTCTCCAGAATCTCCGTCTTGTCGGGAGCAACCTCCTCGTTCGTCACTTCATCGGTGGTCGACGTATTGAGTTCGGGAGGGACCGCAAAATCGCACGCCAAACGAGAATTCACACGGAATGTCTTCATCTCGCTGTCCTCGGCCTTGCTGGGATTCAGCTTCTTGCGCGCATCCTGCTTGATTTCGTTGAACCGCACCGCAAGGTAGTTCGTGAACATCGCCTCTGACATCGGAACCTTTTCCAGCATCTTCTCGTCGTCAACCCGACGAGGAAGCAGGCGATCGTCTGCGCCCTTGAAATAGGAGACGAGTCCCTGAATGCGACGCTGAAACAACATGGCGTTCTTGATGGTCAATCCATCGAGGAACAATGTCGCAAACTCTTCGTAGACGGTCGGAAGACAATCGAAGCGCTCCGTCGAGATCCGATCCATCGCAAACTCTGCGCCACCGATGTCGGTCTGAACCTTTGACGCCCAACTCTGAACCCAGTCGGCAGCCGACGGAATGAACTGGAGATCCTTCACATATTGAACCGCAATCCGATCGCCCTTCTCGTTGTAGACACTGCGGAAGTGCGGGGGGTTTCTCGTCACCATGATGTATTTCTTGATGGAGTTGTACTCGATCGTATCAATGTCTGGGACACCTCGCAGAACACTCGTCATCTTCTCTTCATCCCATGTAGGAACCGCACGAACAGGAATGATGATGCGGTCAATCGGGCCTCGCAAAAGGTTCATCAGGTACGAAATTTCGTTCGCGCGGTTAATGACTGGGGTGCCTGATAGTGCGACCACTTTGCAGTCAGTTGCCGAGTAGATGAGGTCGTAAAGTTTGCGTGCGATATCGGAGGAGTTGGAGATTCGCGAGATGAAGTTATGGACTTCATCAATGACAACCACGCTGTTCGAATACGGATTCGATCCATCTGCCGGAACATACTTGCCGATATTCGCAGAGGACAATCCATTGTAGCGAATGAAGGTGAATCGCTGATCGAGAATGTCTTCAATCTGTTTCGCAATGATGTCCTGCGCAGACTTGGGAAGTTTGCTGTAGTTCGGCTCCTCGTTTGGAACAGTGGTAAAGAAGGTGCGATTGCGATCCAGGAACCCATCGGACAATCCGAGCTTCTTGGCCATCTCGCGCGTGTCCTCGCCGAGCGTCTGCTGGCGCCAGTGTTGGTCGTACATGTACATGGGATCCCCACACTTGCGAAGCTCTCCGCGATAGTTGGATTCCAATGACGCCGGCAACATCACAAACACCTTCTTCGTGGTCAGCAACGACTCCGCGACTGCGATAGACGAGCAGGTCTTTCCGGATCCGAGTCCGTGATACAGAAGAAGACCACGATAGGGAGTCTCGATCATCAAGTAGTCGCGCACCACTTTCTGATGGGGCAACAACTCGCGCGCATTGGCTCCACGGGCCAAGCACAGATCCGCGTCCTTGTCGTCTTGATCCGTTGGAGTGGTTCGATATTTCAACAAGGTTCGTGTGATCGCATCGGCAAACGCCTTGCGATTCGGTAGGGCATAACTCATTACTTACACCGCCGTCTTTTTTGAGCGATATCTACAATGAAACGGACACGCCGTCGGGCCGGCAACCGAAAGGCTGCGGTTCTTGCTCTTCTCGCAGTCGCATTGAAAGCATCTCCTGCACAGAGTCAGACACTCTCCGAACTTGGAGCACTCTGGTGGAATGAAGGAGGAATCAAAAACAGCATGGCACTTGCAGAGGCGATCGTCGAGGCAGCCAAGAGTGTCCCGGGAGGGATTGCGACGAAGGCAAGCGATCTCGCGAAGCAACTCAACGAACTGACTCCTTCTGAAAAAGAAGAAGTCCACGATGTGTTGACCCCACCCGTTGTTCCTACTGAACTCCCAGGCTACGACGTTATCGCAGATCGCACGAAGTTGCAAGTTGGCAAGACCTATGCGTTCACACGGAAAGACGATGGGTCCACAGAGCGTGCAACAATTATGGAGCACGTCAAACCGGGACAATGGGTATCTGACAGCGGCAAGATTGTTCCGGAGGATTGGGACATGTACAATGTATATGAAGTTCCCGTTGAAGAGGAAGAGGAGTATGGTGGCAAGCGTCGCAAACCCCGCAGGAAAACTCTCCGTCGAAAGAGACAATGGACACGAAAACGTCTCGCGTCACGATGATTACTGTCTATCTGTTTTTGATGGCAGCGTTTCTCTATGCCCAGCCGGATGTCGCCTTTGGCAGAGAGGGGCGCATTCGCCCATTTGGAACCCAAGACAAAGAAGCCACTGTCTTTCCACTTTGGTGGTGGGTGTTTGTCATCGCAGTCGTTTCGTATTGTGTGACGTTGGTCATCAGTCGCCTAGATTGATGTCTCAAACGTTTCTATAACCGCTCGAAGTTGGTCGATCATTCCACGACGTTCAACATGATGAGGACGAATCAATGCTTCTGCTTCCGCAAACGTCTTCCACGCAATTCCCGAGATCTCTCGGCGTTGCATGGGGGTAAACTTCTGAAGCAAGTTCACAAGGTCGGGACGTTTCAGCAACGCCACAAAGTAGACGTGCTTGTATTGAACGTTGTTCAAGCCGACGAATGTTTCGGTCAACATGATGTTCTTCAGAACAACGAACGATTCGCGAGGGATGTTGGTCTCTTCATCGAACTCACGAACCGCACACGCAAGATCCGATTCACCCCGCATGCGTCGACCTTTGGGAAAGCCCCATTCCGGTTCGGTATACTCCGACAAGTTGTTGCGCATCAATCCCACTCGGTCCAACTGATGAAACTTCTCACGGCTCTGTGCGTAATCCGATGTCATTCGATCATCGCCCCACAACTGACGCCACAGAGTCTCAAATGTTTCACATGCGATGGCAGCCTGCTCTTTCAAGGTCATGTTCTTGACGAGTGTTGATACATAGGGAATGTCATTCGGGTCGTATTTGCCTCGCATAAACTCAGCGAAGCTCATGCTGTCTTTTCGGCGAATCATCAAGATACGGGTATTCTGTGACGACACGGGGAGAGACGCACTCTCGAGAAGCAGGATACCGCATGATAAGACGGGTTCCTTACAGGTTCGAAAGAGGTGCCCTTTTCCACCGCAGTTGTTACAGTACATTGTTGTTGTTTGTCGTGGAGGGGAAGTTGTCCGTTTTTCCATTGTTAGAATCAAGATCTTGTCAAGAAAGTTCCTCCGTAAACATTAATGCAGGCACAAACGATTGCTCCAGTCGTAACTCCAAAGCCGGCATCGTCTTCATGGGTGGGGACGATCGTTGCGGTGCTGGGAGGGATTCTTCTGCTCTACCTCGGAATTCTCTTTTTCAATTACATCCAGAAGCGCGAAGGTCTTCCGGGCGTTACGTTGTTTGACGCAAAGTCGTCGGGCGACAAGGTTCCGGCTCCGGTCGACGGAAAGACGAAGACGGTTATTCCATCCGGTGAAATCCCGATCGGCGCAGGTGCGGATTACGGAATCCAGTATTGGATGTACATATCAAACTGGGACTACAAGTTTGGACAACAGAAGGACGTTCTGAAGCGGGTTGCAGCCAACGATCCCAAGATCGTGGGTCCTCGAATCTACCTGGCTCCCACAGAGAATACACTCCACGTCCAGCTGAGTCTGTATCCGACAAACCAGCAGGCAGGAGCTGCGACTCCTGGAATGAGCAGCACGGGCGACTCCTTCACCTGCAGTGTCGAGAATGTTCCTCTTCAGTCGTGGTTCGCCGTGTCCGTTACTGTCTTCCAGCGCAACTTGGATATCTACATCAATGGGCGCCTGGTGAAGTCGTGTGTGCTCCCCGGAATTCCCAAGCCGGCGTTGGGCGATGTCATCCTCAATGACAACGGCGGGTTCGCAGGATCCATCTGCAACGTGAATGGATACAACACGATGCTCGGCCCCGACGATGCGAAGAGCTTCCATGCGAAAGGCACGTCCTGTGCTCCTCCTGCGGAGGCTGGCAAGGTTGCGGTCGACAAGGACTCTATCTTCATCACGCTGTTCGGATACACCTTCCGGTTCAGCACGCTGAACAAGCAGGGCAAGGAACTTAGTAGTTACACTTTCTAAACAACAACGATGCGCATTCTTCTGAAGTGTCCGACGCGGAGTCGTCCGCAAAAGGTGATGGAAACCCTAACAAAATATGTTCGTCTCGCAGCTCATCCGGAACGTCTTGGAGTCGCAGTCTCCTGCGATGAAGACGATACGTCTATGACACGAAACCTTGTTCGCGAAGATCTGTCCAAAATTCTTGCCCGAACTGCGTGGAACAAGATCTTCTTCTCCCGCAATACGTCGAAGATTGAGGCTTGTAACGCAAATATGAATGAGATTGACTGGGAGTGGGACATTGTTGTGTTGGTGTCCGATGACATGATTCCGCAGATTCAGGGATACGACGATGTCATTCGCAATCATATGAAGGCTCGCTTTCCGGACACGGATGGAATTCTGTGGTTCAACGATGGATTTCAAGGAGAGAAGTTGAACACGTTGTGCGTCTATGGTCGAGCAATGTACAATCGTCTTGGATCAATCTACGTTCCCGGCTACAAGAGCTTGTTTTGCGACACAGAACTAACTGACAGGTGCAAGGGAGATCTCGCAGACAAGTGTCAGTACGTTCCCTACTGCATCATTCGCCACGAGCATCCAGGAACCGGATATACACAGAATATGGACACTCTGTACGCGACCAATCAGACGCACTGGAATCACGACATGTATCTCTACATTTCTCGCAAGGCCTACGCAACTGATATCAGTTTCTTGGTTCCTACAATTCCTGGACGTGAGGCATCCCTGAATCGACTGGTTGATTCGATCCAGGAGAAGATGGCGCGAATTGCTCCTCATACTCGGTATCAAATCGACCTTGGGTTTGACAACCGAGAGACGAGCATTGGCGCAAAGCGGCAGGGAATGGTTCAGAATGCGAAGGGAAAGTATGTCGCATTTATCGATGACGACGATTCCATTACAGATGCCTACATCGAGGACATGCTTCAGATGATTCAAGGCAACTACCCCGTTATGCGCCTTCGTGGACAGATCGGACCCTATACATTCACACACAGTCTAGCAAACACGCTGAGTTCACCAATGGCACGTGGAGAAGAGTTCCTGCGTCCTCCCAACCACCTCAATCCGATGATGACAGACGTCGCGAAGTTGGTTCACTACAAGGACGCAATTCGCGGAGAAGATTTGGATTGGACCATTCGAATGGCTCGCACAGGCTTCTTGACCCACGAGTATTCATCCCATCCTTCCCGTATACACTACATGTACAATATGGGCGAACGCAAAGTGGATCCGGGGTCACTTACCTTCCAGCAACAGACGTCGTATGAGACGATGCTCTCGATGGTGTGGACACCAAATGGTCCTCGCGTTCCCGATCCTCCTTCAACTCCTCGGGATTCAACGCCCAGGCTGCGACTGACCGCTCGCGGTTTTGTGTCTCAGTAATACAATGGAAGTTACAACAATCGTAGGTGCGATTGTCATCCTTGGACTGATTGTCTTCATGATATCCTTTGCAGCAGCTCCTCCCGGAGATGATCGGACGGTTGTGTTTTCGGGGTCCAAACCCGGAGACTTGAATGAGTCGTTTCCCATCGCGCTTCCCCGCTCTTTCAATCAGCCGGAAGGATTGACCTACTCGTATACGGCGTGGATTCTCGTGAAAGACTTCACGACAGGGTTTGGCCAGCGTCGTCGCATCTTCTCCAAGAATGACTCTCCGGGAGTCTACCTCGATTCCACATCAAACTCTCTCATTGTGTCGATTAACACGTTCGGAACAAACGAGACGATCCTCATCCCCAATATCCCCGCAATGAAGTGGATCTTCTTTGCGCTTGTTGTCAATCAGCACTCTGTGGACATCTACATCAACGGAATCCTGCGCAAGCATCATACGCTCAGCCAGTTGCCGAAGCTGAACGACGCAGCACTTGCAATCGGAAGCAACTGGAATGGAGTTCTGGCCCGACTCAGCTATTTCGCCCGATCCCTCAATTATGTTGAAATCAAGACGATGATGAAGGAAGACCTCCCCGATGATCTGGACCGGAAAGTAGCAGGGCCGAATTACTTCGACATTTCCTGGTACATCGGGCGTTTATATTCTAAATAAAGCAGTAAGATGAGTGCAGGTGGCCAACGTGGAATTGATGTGTCGGGAATCACAAGCCTTCGGATTCAGAATGCGTCTGATGTGGTGACAAGCAGGCGATTTCAGTTAACGTATCAGACGTTTGCGTCTACGACTGGAGCGAATGCCTACCAGAACGAGACGCCCAACGCGTATGGATCGTATCTGGACTTCCTTCAGGGAATCAAGGAAGGAACGCCTTCAAGCTGCACGACCTGCGCAGGCCTTCCTTGGATGCAGAACCCGCAGACGCTTGCTCGCTTTAGTAGGAGCTTTCGTACCTAGCCTTGCGAGTGCGCTGGAGTTGTGCGCGAACCCGGGAGCGTTGTGTCTTTGTGCTCTTGGGGTTGTAGGTGAAGAAGTATTTGAGGAACTCTGCTGATCCCTTGTCCTTGGAGAGTTTCTCGTAGAGATCCGCTTTGTGTTTGCGGAGATCGTTCAATGTTTCTTGAAATCCCACGCAATCGATGGGTGTCAAGAGAGCATATCTGCGACTTTCCTTTTCGTTCGCAAGATCGACGAGGCGTTGCGACACGCACATGAGGTGGGTGATTTCGTCTTCGGCAACCCCCGAATACATGTAGGCAAACACGAACTGAAGCATCGTGGGAATGGATGCGACCTTGATTCCGTTTGCCATTTCGTGATAACTATGACAGGCTGCGGTTTCGTGAATCCGCAAGAACACGTTTCCATCGTCATCGAACACATCCACGTGAGCCGGAAGAATCTCCGATCCCTCGTGTTTCTCTGTCTTCGCTTCTTTGGTAAGCGTTTCAACAACCTGTGGCTCTGCGAGAAGCGTGACAGGAGCCGACCACTTCGGTCCTTTTCCTTCGTGAATCTGCGATGCAGTGATTCCAAGCAGCACAACGTTGTGATTCTTGAGAATCGAAACAACCTTCTTGCGCTGCGACTCGGTCAACGGAGTTTCCGGGCGCTCAACCTTCGAGGGACAGACCAGAGGAAAGTGTTTGTTCAGCAGCTGAAGGCGTTTGTAGACCTTGGTCCACCGAGACACATCTCCGCGAGGACGAGACAACTCCAGATACATCGACATCCGCAGAAAGTTCGGAGTCACATAATGAACACCGTCTCGAGTCACACCCTCTTCCCAGAGCCGATCAAAGATGTCCGCATCCAAATGGGTAATGTCTGCAACACCTTCAAAATCCGCGAAGACCTTGAACGTTCCAAGGTGCATTCCTGGCTTGACTTCGACATTCTGAATCCCTGCACCCGAGAGCTTGTTGGCCAAGATCATCGCATGCTCTTGAGGAGTCCGACTGTAAAAATCGTAGTCGGGGATGGTTGTCGTCGGATCGTAGAAGCGCTCTTCCGGAGGAAGCAGGTCATTGATAGCCGTTCCGCCGTAACACATGACAGGATGGTCTTTCAGAAACTCTCGAACAATGCCGAGACTCTGCTTGACAAGGGGGTTGGCCGCTGCCCGCTTATCATTTTCAAGTTCAAGAGTCTCAACGACTTTTTCCAAGTCTTCCATTATACCTAACTCCGAAAAACGAATCGTTGTTGTTTTTTCCTAGAGAGGCAGCAAGGATGCCTCGCCTATACAACCTTTGGAAACGTGACCCCAACGTCAAGTTCATTGAAGATGAAACCCTGAAGGAAGCGGAAGAGCATACAGAGTCGGAAGACGAGGACTATGAGCCTCCCACCGAAGAGGAGGATGAGGAGGAT
>JACCDV010576908.1_pt1 | contig 16602 bp, 12 predicted proteins | sample 7446131 | NCBI WGS metagenome assembly JACCDV01 (sample SAMN15323448, study PRJNA562643) | freshwater metagenome | isolation source: river surface water | place: USA:Blue River Watershed | collected 2017-08-17 | reverse complement strand
TTGCAAAAATTAAAAATGAAAATGCAATAATTGAGATAAATTGTACAAATAAAGGTTTAAATGCCAGAAACTTCTTATTAAAATTTCTTCTTTAATTTTAAAACACATTTTAAAAGTAAACAGATTAAGTTTTTAATAAAATAAAACCAAATAATAATCATGAATAAGTTATTGAAAATATATTAAAGTATTTTAACTACTTTGAAGATTAATATTTTTTTACTATTTTTATATATAACTTAGACTGTTTTTAAATATATTCGGAAGAAAATATGATTTTTTTAGGAAATTTGGCTGCTTTAAAAAATGTATAAATTATTGCTACAATTGATGGAATTTGATTTTAAAAGTGTTTGATTAATAGAGAGATTTTTAACTAATTTTCTTTCTTCTTTTTTGAGTTAAATACCTAATAACCCTATTTAGAAACCATGGAATATTTAGATTTCTTTTCAATGATAAATTAGAGATAAAAGTAAAGTGATAATTATTAGGGAATATTTGATTCATTTACAGAGTCTTAGAAATAATTAGTTTTCTTTATATTAAAAGAGTTTTATAAAAATGAATTTAAGCCATAAGAAGAGTAATAATTATGGGAAAAAGCTTTATATAATATGAAAGTTTCTTCATTCATACAGTTCTAAGAAAACTTAAAAGAAGCTTTTAATCATGGAATATTTGAATCAAGTAAATCTAATTAAGAAAAGGTTTTTTATAAAACATAAATGACATCCAAGTAATATGAGGAATTTTGAGATAAAAATGATTATAAAATGTATTTTATTGAAGATAGTGAAGATGAATAAAACAATATTTATATTGAATAATAAAATTACTAATTATTTTTCTTTAGTTTTTCCACAAATTCTTTATTATAATCATTTATATAAGAAATCGATTAATTAATTCCTTATTTTTATTTTTATTGTTTTTTCTTTATTTTCTTTTTAATTTATTTTGATAGAATTTCCTCTATTTGCTCATCTTTAGGGGTTTTATTTTATATTTCTTTTTATAATTTTTAAAATAGAAAATCATCCTAATATCAATCTTATCCGATCGATTCTTGTTTTTATTACTATTGATTGGTTTCATATTTAAGAGTTTATTAGTAATTTGAAGATAATCAATGGTAAAAAGGTTATATAATCTCTTAATTGTTTTCCTCTAATTAAAATCCATAATCGTTAGAAACTTTTATAACAAACTCTTTTAATCTTGTCATCATTTATTCCAATGTTTCTTAATCTTATAAAATTGGTTTGTTTTATTAAAATTCTTCGTTTAAAAAGTTTAATCAATTTTAATCATTTTGCTCTCAAATTCTTATTAGGTTTTCAACGCTTAAAAAATCATTTTTAATAACTCTATTTTAGTCATTTATTAGTCCGCAAGATACTATTAATATTTCTTATATATTGCTTTTTATTATGGTTTTAATAATTTGTTCTTCTCCGGTATATTTGCATATTGGATATTTATTATCATAATTTTACTCTCCTAAAGGTAAAAGAATATTTGGTGTAACTAATTGATATTCATCAAGTTCTAAACATAAATAAATTTAATTATTTTACATTCTAATAGTTTATTCTTATTCAAAATATATCAAATCTTCTTCTATATTTTATAATATTAAATTTGTATGAAAATTCTTATTTTTATCAATTTATAAAATTTCTCCTTATAAACCAATTTTATGATCTTCATTGATACTCAAATCTTTATTTATCAATTTAATAAAATATTACTTTGAGAAACTAGGTAAATCTTCTGGTATTTCAAATATCAATCAACCAATTGCTTAATCAAAATAAGCAATATCAAAATATACAAAATCACTCATTATAATCTTATTAATTATTTTTATTAATTTTTTGATAAGAAAAAACCTTACATGTTTTTTCTCAATTTTTAAAGAAAAACTAGTTTTATCTTTAAAATATGTTTTCATTAATTCTTGACTAATCTTTTCAAATATTAATTTTTTAATAAATCTACTATTAATATAAGGGATCATCTGTTTTAATATAACTTTTGCTTAGTTTTCAATGCTTAATAATTTCTTATAAATAAGAAAATCCATTTTATTACAGGTTTTTCAAATAACTAAAATAGTTAGATTATTGATCTTATATTTAGAATTATTTTTATTCTTGTCTTTCAACATTGACTTTTGAAAGCTTTGCCGGTTGAATTTTTGTTACAAATTCTCTCAATTCATTGAAGTTACTATGGGATGAATAAGAGACTAGATAGTTATTAGAATTTACTTTTAAATATGTTTTATTATTTATCCATCCGGTACATTTTATATTAATTGTTTCTTAATCCTATAAAAAGTGATATTCATTAACACCATTTCTCATTTCAATAAAGCCTTACGATCAATCCACAGTAAAGCATTCTAAATTATAGCAAAGCGCTTATAGACTTTTATATCAATCTTTAGACACAATAATCTTGGTTTTAAATCTTTTTGCAAGTTAAACACAAATTTCCTCTTTTCCAATATTATAGCAAAAAATAATAAATTTACTATTAATATTTTACTCGATAATATCAACGATTAGATTATAGCAAACTTCCTATGTTGGGAATTAGAATATTGGATCGCAAAAAGTATTGTCTAATATAAGCTCATCTATTTTAAAATTTACCATTTCGTTTTCATCAAAAAGTAAATTATTATTTTTTATAACATTTTTATGAAATCACAAATCTCCTGAATAAAGTATATTACCAAAATAACCCATAAAATATATCATTGCTGAACCCAAAATGTGATTTGCATCAAAAAATATTACAGTTAACTCGTATTCATTGTTATAAGAAATTTTAAATGGTTCATTATAACTATATGATATAATAAAAGGCTCTAAAGAAGGAAATTATATTAATAACATTTCTTTGGTTTCATTTGTGCAATATATTTTTCCACCATTGAAATCATTAGTTAATCCTTAATAATGATCAGAATGCATATGGGATAAAAAATATATTAAATTTTAATAATCTTAGTTTCTTTAAGAAAATTTAAAATCGTCAATTATTATATTTGTACATTTTAAATGCATTATAATTTATAAATGCTGTAAGACTCGGCTTAGAAAAAACACTTTAGCTTTTCCATAAGACTTTTGCTTTAATTATTTTTATATTTGTTCTCGTATGTTCTTGTTAATAATTACTGTAACTGATTTACAACAAAAAAAGAAAAAATATTTTGTATTTTTGCAGTATATTGGAGTTTTTAATATATTATCATGCTTCCTTAGGAAATTTATTATTCTTATTTCAATTGGAATGCAGATATAGAAAAGCATAGATTAATTTCACAATGGATTTTTGTATATTATATTAATACCTTCAAAGATTCGTTTTTAATATCATTAGTAATAGGATATTATTTATCTGGCGGTTTTAATTTCAAATAAAAAATCGTTTAAAGTTTTACCGAGTTTTTACTATTTTATTTATTAATGGGAATAATAGGAATTTTATTGGGTTTTATTTTCTTAGAATCAATATATGATACAGCAACAATATTCAATGTGATAAATTTCGTTATGAACATAATGAATAACTTGTAAGTTAATAAGCTTAGCTTTTGTATATTTCCAACTTCTTTCATATGGATTTATTACTTAAATTCATTCTTTATTTAATTAAAGAAGTGGATAAATGCAAATATCTAAATCTTTTTAAATGCTTTTAGACTTATGAAAGTTATTAACGGAAAAAGAGTCTTAGTTGATAACTATAAAGTGATTATACAAGGAACATATTGATTAGCAAGTAGTGGAGAATCATTATGATGAAAATGTAATAATTTTATAAAATTTAAACAAAATAGAAATTATCCATGGAGAGGATTAATAGACGAATGTCCAATTTGAAAGGATCTTTAAATACTTTAAAAATGATATAATAAAATACTAAAAATTAAACTAATACATAATTTAGATAAATAATTAAATAATTGATATAAGAGAGAGTTTAATTGTAAGCATTAATGAAATTTCTAATTTAATTGTTTAGAAATAAAGAAATTAAGGCATTTCAAGTACTCAGTTAATTTTATAAGAAGAACAATTAAAAATACTAGAAAATATATCTTATAATAAAGAGAGTAATTTCGCTATAAAAATCCTATCAAGAATAAAGGATTATATTTATTAATGATTTATAAGTAAAATAATATTGGCCCTGAATATAGTTCTTATAGTAATATACACTGGTTTATAATATTATAGATATTCAAATGAAAAAGAGTTTTTCTTATTCATAAAAGCAATGATGTAAAAAAACATATATTTTCTTACTTTTTGGGTGATTTAATAAGATTGTTTTTTCCTTGATGATTTTATAGCATTTTATTTTGATTTTCAAAATTGTAAAATCTAATTGGTTTGGTGTATAGTTTTAGTTTCTTAATAGAAGAAGAACTAGCTTTATTACTTTCATTACAATACTATAATATGTAAGTTTTGTTATTTTTCCTTTTATTTATTTGACAGCTGATTTATTTGTTCCAAAGGCATAATCAAGTCTTAATTATTCTCTTGGATAATTCTTCGTTTTATAATATAAAGGTAAAGATTACAGTCATTTGTATTTTTGGGTGTTTTGGATTAACACAATACTTTATTACTTTATTATTCAATTTAAATAGTTTTCCATTATGAAGTAAAAAAGTAAAATTTAAGAAGAAAAACTAGTTTAATAAAAATTGGTGATTGATTCAGAAGTTGTAGCATAGCTTTAGCAATTTAGCAATGATTCAAAATTGTACTAAATAACTTTAAGATTTTATTATAATGAAACAACATTATTATATTAATTGGAGAAATTCATAAGGAAGAGATTGTAAAGCTATCGGAGTAGCAACAAAATGCTTTTGTAAACATAGACTTAAAGAACATAATTATCAAGACCCTTAAAATCGTAAGATAAATTGTCTTTAGAATAAATGTGTTTGCAAGGAGTTTTACTATGTTCCAATACATGGTTCTTTAGATTTCAAATGTTTGTGTAAACATTCTTATTAAGATCACAATAGTTTTATTAATAAAAAAAGTTGTTAAAAATGTGATTGCTAAAACTTCAAATCCACATGGAGCTGTTCATGTGGAATGAAGTTTAATGAGCATTTTTTAGTTCTAGAAACGAGATAAGAAAGAATTGAGTAAGGAAGATTTGTATCTTAAGTTGAAGGCATTATTTATGAATAATATTCCGATTTATTAACTCCTTAAGAGAAAAATATATAAGAAATAATTCCATTAATAAATGATTTAAAATTACTCAAAGAAGATGCATTGATCGAACTGCTAAATAAACCCCATATTTTTTCTTAATAAAATTTTAAATTATAAAAATAAAAATAACATTTAATAATCTATGAGCACATCCACTTTCTCAAAAAATAAAGACTTTAAAGGAACCCTTCTTTAGAGTGTAATATAATAAATCGATAAGAGCATTCATAAGAAAAAAGAATCGCTCGACAGCTCATTTTTTTCATCCAAAAAAAGCGAATATTAATAATTATTGGATTCTTAGGACAATAAGCCTACTTTAAAAGAGCATAATTTTTACAATAAAGATATATAGAGAAAAATATAGTAAATTCCTGACATTGAAAATCTCTCTGATGTAATAACTGATCCATAGACATAATATAAAGCAAAAATTACAGAAGAATATATCATTATTACAACTTATATTCTTTTAACAACATTTCTTTTATTATTTGAAACTTTTAATTAATATTTTAAAACTAAATTTTATAAATGTCAATTTTCTATTTATTCAAAAACATAAAAACTATCCATTCAGCTGACTAAATGATAGATGTTATACTTTCTAAGACTTAAAGAAAAACTCCATCAGAAGTTCATCCAAATTATGCAATCGGAAGAATAAGGGAATTTTATATGCGAAAAATTAAATTTTGTTCAGAGCAGTTCTAAGAGACCTTAAAAGAGATCGTTAGCTCTTTTCCTTAATTGAACGACATTCATCCTTTCTTTTCAGATTTATTAAATATTCTATATGATAAAGACCATTACAAAATTGCTTTGTCTTAAGTAAATGTAGTTGGAACTATAATAGAGAAGATTTGTAAGGATTATTTAAAGCTGATGAAATATGCTGATTCTTTATATAGATGCAAGGCATTGAAAATAGCTGCTTTTGGAAGAATGTGTACAGCCATAAAAAGAATCGGACCAAGTTTAGTCTATTTAGAGGAGATTAGAAAACATATTGGAAGACTTCCTTCTATTGATCCATATTCACCAACAATCCTTTTCTTTGGATATCCGAATGTTGGAAAATCAAGTTTAATCAACAAAATGACTTGAGCTAAAATAGAGGTTTCATCAATGCCTTTCTCAACTTAAAATTTATTCGTCGGACATACAGAATATAAAAATATATAAATCTAATGCATTGATTCTCCAGGAATCTTGGATAGACCTTTGGATCAAAGAAACACCATAGAAATGCAATCATTAACAGCCTTAGCACATCTAAAAACACATATCCTTTATATAATTGATGTGTCAGAAACATGTGGATATTCTTTAGAGAATTAAATTAAGCTTTTCAACTCTCTTAAGCCATTGATATAAGATTAGTAAGTAACAATTGCCTTAAACAAGGTTGATTTGTTCTCAATCGAAGAACTAAGTTAAGAATGTAAATAAAATTTAATGGTTTTAGAATAAGAGAATCCAGGAATCAGTTTTATATAGTTAAGTTGCAACTGAGACGATTTGGTTGAAATTGCAAAAGAAAAAATCTGTTCAGAACTTTTAAGCAAAAGAATGGAGGGTAAAACCAACTAGTAAAATAAATTAACAAACGATGAGGATTATTATAAAGGAGTAACGGTGGCTATTCCAAAAAATGGTAATACTAGATAACCATTCATTCCATAATCTGTTTTATAATAATAAGAAAAAGAGTAAATAAAAACTTTAAGAGATTTTTAAGAAGAGTTTGGAGGACCAGGTGTTTTCGCTTATCCAATTTAAGAACATTTTCAGTTAAATAAAGAAGAGTGGAAGTATGATGCAATTCCTGAGATAATGAATGGAAAGAATATATTCGATTTTGTCGATCCAGAAATAGAGAGAAAAATAATGTTGTTAGAAGAAGAATAGAGAAATCTAATAATTCCAGGAGAAGAATTATTGAATGAAAAAGAGATTTATGAAAATGATGTTCTCGAATAAGTAAGAGATGCCAAGTATTAGAAGAAAATGGATAGTTTACTTCATAATAACAGAACTTTGTCTAAAAAGAAACTCAATATTCAAGATTTAAAAGAAAGATTAAATAAGAAAGGAATTGATTCCTCCAAAGCAGAAAAAAGACTAAGAGAAAAATAAGAATAAAACTCATTAAGAAGAATGTAAAGAAATTAAATGGAAATCGAAGAACCAGAAAAGCCAATTAAGAAACAAAATCAAATGGAATAAATGCTTGAGTAAAAATGAAGAAAAATTCAAAAAAAAGATTTTGGAAAAAGTGGAAGAAGAGGTGAGTCAGACAGAGAAGTTTTAGTATCAAAGCCAAAACATTTGTTTTCAGGTAAATCAACTGTTGGAAAAAGAGATTTCAGATAATTACTTAATTTTACATAGCGTTTTTAATAGCTGTTTAAAACTCTTAGTCAATTCTTATTAAGTTCTATCAAGCATCAAAGCCTTATTTTTGGCATTCTTAGATTTGGTTAACTAAATTCTTTCTTTTTAAATTACATTGATTTATCTATGAAATCAATTCTTCCTTATAATTGTGTTAAAATCTCTTATTTTTCAATAGGTAAAAGTAAAGGCCCTGTTTTCTTAAACATTTAAGCTTCTTTTAACAATCCAACTCACTTTTTAACATACTGCAACACTTTATCTACATTCGCTTAATTTTATCTATAAATCAGGAATATCTTTTTACTTCTGCTAAATTTCTTAGTTTTTTTCTTCTATTGTTCTTTAATACTCGATTGCTTTTTGTTAAAAATGTTATTGAATTTATTATTAAATTGGGTTTAGTTTTTGCATTATAAAAAAGTTAATAAATTTAATTTTATTAAATAGATATAGTTTCAATCAAATCATCAATTTTTAATATCATTTTAACTACTTGAGTAGCTAACTAGATTTAATGCTTTTTTGATACAAGTGTTTCAAATACTTTTTAATCAGCCATATTTTGGACATCTGAAGTTAAGCAAGAAATTCCAATTTTTGAATTCTGTTCTTAAATTTATCTGGATTTTGCCTTTTGTAAAGCCTCATTAGCATTCATACCTGAATTATCTGCTAAAATTAAAGGAATTTGCTCTAATGCATTGGCAAAACCTCTTACAGCATATTGCTGAACATTAGAGATTTCATCAGCTTATTTTTTTAAGAAAATTGAACTTGAAAGTTCTGCAGCTCCACCACCTACGATTACAAATGGATTTTTTATCAAATTTCTTATTACGCAAAGTGCATCATGAATCGATCAATGAGCTTCATCAATTATAGTTTTACTTCCTCCTCTTATAAGAATAGAAACTGCTTTTGTATTTGGAAGACCTTTAAATACTATCATATTTTCACTTGTTGTTCCAATTTGAATTTCTTCTATAAATCCAACGTTCCCAAGTTTTTCTTAAGAAAGCTCCTCAAATCTAGGAACAATTTTTGCACCAGTTGCCATGGCAAGTAGCTCAATATCAGTTCCAGAAATCCATCTAACAGCGTTTAAAGAGTTTTTAATAAGTAAATGATTAGCTTCATCATCGAAACCCCACTGACAAAGAGCAACCTCAGCCCCAGATTATTTTACTTTGTTTACCATGTCAACGAAGTACTCTTACTCTTGACTAGCTAACTTATTATAATCTTAAGCATTAGTTATATTAAGGTTATATTTTGTCTTAGGTTTTGGTGGTTCAAAAGCACAAGTCAAAATGCAAACTTTTGAGTCTTTCAATTTCTTAATCATTTGCGGATGAGAGAATTCTTTATCAATAAGAATTCCTTCAATTAATTCTGTTTCTTATAAAGAACGACCAGTTTTTCCTACAATTTTTATTAATTCTAAGTTAACCTCTTTTCTTTCCATATCAGCAACGTTTAAAATTGCATCAACCGCAATTTCTGCAAGTTTATTTTTACAGCTTGAAACTACTTTTGATGATAATGCAATCTTAGCTGCATCTATTAAGTCTTCTTTCGAAGAGTAATCTTTTTGTTCTTTCAAAGTTTCCAAATGTTTTACAACCAAATCTGCTGATAAGTCAAAACCAGCTGATATTTATAAAGGATGAATTCCTTTATCTAGAAGCATCAATGCTTGTTCTATAAGAAGACCTGCAAGAATAACTATTCCAGTTGTTCCATCTCCAATCTCATTATCTTAGCTTGTTGATAACTCAACTATCAACTTGCTAATTGGATGTGCAATTTCTGCTTTTTCCATAATAGTTGCCCCGTCATTAGTAATCAATGGTTCTCCATCAGGCGAAACAATCATTTTATCCATTCCCTTTGGACCAAACGAGGTTCTTACCATATTTGCTACGGATAATGCAGCAGTTAGATTTTACTTTATTGCATCAATTCCCTTCACTCTTTTCTTCTTTTCTTACTCTCTTACAATAATATAAGGTTTTCCAAACTCATCAAATGCTAAACTCATTATAAAATTATAACGTGTTAAATATTAAAAATATAAAGAGCAAATTAATTATAAATATCTTCTTTCAATTTTTAAATATAAATCACAATGAAGAGATTTTAATGAGTCTTGTTAGAGATTTTATACAATTTTTCTTAATTTTTATTATAACAACAATGTCTCTGGTTCTTATACAATTCCATAAACAGGCTTATGTCTTAAACTTAATAACCTATACGATTCCTCTATTATGAAAGCAGAAAGCTTATAAACATTAAATTTTGATATATAAGATTAGAATAAAAATAATTTGGATAAAACCATACACATTTCTTTAATATTTTCATTTTTTATATTAAGACTGATTATAAACTACTCTAAAATGTCTTAAACAGATACAAATACCAAATCAAATTAAATTATCTAAATAATATGAGACTCCATTCAAAGTAAATCCTCTTTCTAATAAGCGTTATCACAAAGATAAATAAGCTCTTCAACTTCTGGAGAATAAATATCTTCATATTTGCTAGCTATAAATAAGCAAGAAACTCCAAGTAGTTAAAACTCTCATTTTTTGATATTTGCTAAGCAAAGAACTCTTTCCATAATATTCATGGCAATGAAAAGCGTTTTTTATTTTAATTGAAATTTCCTATGAACATCCATTAACCAATTTGTCAATATAAGTTTCATACGTGAATTTATTTCTTTTTAACATTTCATTGGATTTCATAAAGGAATATTTTTTTAGTAATTTTATCATAAATGTTATGAGATATTTTAGAAGTATTTTTTTAAATCGTTTTCTTAGGAAATTTAAACTTTTGAAATTTCAGATTATTTGAAATTATTGCAAATGTTTTCTTTATTAGAAGCAAAAGGAGGAATTTCCTTTTCTTTAAAAGATCTATTTGTCTTATCTTATTATTCCAAGATTTTTCTTGTTAAAACATTAGTCCTTTGGGTTCTCATTTTAAATTTTAAATTTAAAACTTGATTTTATTTTTAATAATTTTAATAGAATATTTATAATGGTGGATTACGTAGAAGAGAGTATTCCTCTTTTGAGTTTTGATTGATAAAGAAAAGTATTAATAAATCAGCAAGCAATAGAAATTCTTAAGAAAATTCCTAAGCCAATCTCAGTAGTGGGAATAGCTGGCTCTTATTGATCTGGAAAATCATTTTTTATGAATTGAGTAATTTTGAATAGAAAAAAAGGTTTTTAAGTAAGTGATCATTTTCTTCCTTGCACAAAAGGAATTTGGATGTGGGGAAAACCTATAGTAGGAAAGAATGAGAACGGAGTAAATGTAAATATGATTGTAATTGATACAGAAGGTCTGTCAGCTACAGATGTTGACTCTACTCATGATTCAATTATATTTTGCTTAGGTATATTATTGTCTTCTATATTTATCTATAATCATATGGGGGCTATTGATGAAGAGTCAATAGAGAATCTTTCTTATATAAGTAATTTATGCTAAAGTATATAGTTAAAATAGAACCAATAATAAGTCACTCTTTAAGACTATTAAAAATATATGCCAAGTTTTTATTGGATTTTAAGAGATTTTTCATTGGTTCTATAAGATAAACAAGGAAGAGTAATTAGTGTATAATAATATTTAGAGAACTCTCTTTAAGACTAAGAAGGATATCCAGATATGGTTGAACATAAGAATATGATAAGATGAGTTATTAAGAATTGTTTTCCAGAAAGAAAATGCGTGTTATTTGTTAAACCAGTAATAGAAGAAAATTTAGTATAGAATCTAAGCGAATTAGATTTTGGCTAATTTTGAGAAGAGTTCGCTGATTAAGTAATTTCTTTTTAAAATTTGCTGTTTTCAAATGCAAGAATAAAATACATGGAAGATTAAGAGCTAAGTGGTGAACTTTTTACATTATTAATCTAGTAATATGTTGATGCCGTTAATAATAACCAAATCCCTGTTATACAAAACACATGGTATTATATAACTAAAGAGCAAAACTAAAAAGTTTTAAATGAAAATGTTAAAAAATTGGAAGAAACTATTTGAGAAAGCCTTATGAGAGCTGCTGTTGATTGATAAACATTTTTAGCAATTTATAAAACATCTTTTTAAAATATTGAAAAAGAATTTAGAGAAAATCTTATTGGAGAAGAAAATGTAGAAATAATCGATATTTTTAATGTGAGAACAAAGGAAATTTACAAAAAATGCAAAATGGAAAATAATCAAAGATTTGAAAATTAGTTTTAAAAAGATTTAAAATAATATTTTGAAATTAATATTTGGAAAAAAGTTGTTTAAGAATAAATTTAAAGTGTATAAGAGTTTGAAAGAGAATTATTAATTTTATAAAATCAATTTAACAAGTAATATTTAGACGGGTCTCGAAAAAGCTTAATTCTTAATGAGTTTTTATTCAATAAAAGCTAAATTGGGTATTAAGAAATTTCATGATAATTAGTTAATAAAGTTTAAATAGAAAAAAGAAAATCTGAAGAAAACTTTATCTAGATTTAAGAGAATTAAAAAACTGATATACAATAGTTATTATAATTAAAAGAAGATAATTTATAGAAATATTAAGAATTGGAATTAGAAAAGAAAAGTTTAATAAACTAAAATGATGAACTTAGATTATAAATAGAACAATAAAAATAAAAATTTGAAGAAAACTTATAAAATAGCAATAATGATGCTGATTAATGAATTAATGAATTAAATAAATAATTAGAAAATTAAGGACATGTTATAGAATCATTATAAAATCAAAATGAGTAATTAATATTAGAAAATACTGAAAAAATCTCATAAAAAGAATAAAGTTTAGAGTTAATGAAAAATGACTTAAATTTATATAAAGAAAATATGTTATAAAAAGACAAAGAAATCGATTAAGAAAAAATCAGAGGAGAGCAATGAATATAAGAGATATAAAATTAAATAGAAGAAATATAAGAAAAACATTAAGAAGAGATTTTGTAAAATTAAGAGATTATCGAGAAAATTGAAAAATAATTATCAGAAAATTAAGTTTAGCTAAAAAACTATGAATAAATTTTGTAAAACTAAAAGTAATTATTTGATAAAGAGATTTTAAAAAGTAATGATTTAATATAAGAACTTAATAAACAAATAGAAGAGCTTAACATTTAAGGTAATTAAAGTTTAATGCTAAATTAAGAAGGTAAAATTAATACTTTGTAAAGCTAAATTGATTCCTTAAATAAAGAAAAATAAGATTTTATATAAAATTAATAAAAAACAAAAGAAGAAATTCTTCAATTAAAGAATAAGTTAGAAAATGATAAATCTGTATTTGAATAAGAAAGAATAATTTTTAAAGAAAATATTGCAAATTTAGAGAAAAAAATATAAGAGCATAAAAATGAGTATTAAAATCTTATTGAAATTATGAACAGTAATTAATAAACAGATACTCCTGATGTTAAGTTATAAATTGATGAGCTAAAATGCTCTTATGAGGAATAAATAACAAATATTAATAAATAGCATTAGTTATAAAAAGAGGATTTATAAAATTAAATTAAAAATTTATAAGAAAATTTGGAGTAAGTTTAAACTGAATTAAAAGCATTAAATGATGATTAAGATATGCTAAAAAATAAATTTAAATTGAATATATAAGAAAAAGAGTAATAATTAGAAGAATTGAATAAATAATTAATAAACTAAAATTAGCTAATTAAGAAAATCAAAGAAGAAAGTTAAGCTAAAATAAACTAATTAAAAAAGCAATAGGATTTAGATATTTTAAAATTAAAAGAATAAAATAGTGAAATGATAAAAGAGATTCTTTAAAAATCAGATTAATAATTATAAAAAGAGAAAAATCTTAATATTTAACTTAGCTAATAATAAAGCTAAAAAATAGATGAAATTAATTTATAGAATAAATAAAGACTTGATTCTGTTATAGATTAATATGATAGATAAATTTAACAAGATCGTGACTCTTATGATGCTGATATATAAGAGTTAAATTGTATAATAATAAACTATAAAGAATAATTAGATTAAATACAAAGGGAAAATGAAAGAGAAAAAATCATCTTAGAATAAAACATGTCTGTTTAAGAGAAGTTAATAAATTCATTATAATAAGATTATAGCAATTTATAAGATAAATATAGTATCTTAAAAGAAGAAATTGAGGAAGGAGTTAAAAAGGAAAGAGATCTTTTATAAACTAAAATAGAAACCCTAAGAACTGAGTTATCATATTAAATTAAAGAAAACTCATTAGTTTAAATATCCAAAGAAAGATTATAAGAAGAATATAAGAAAATAGAATAGAATTTAGAACAAAAGAAAAAAACTTATTCCGAAAACTTAAATAAAGAGAAATTAGAAAAAGAGCAATTAAAGGATAAATTTAAATAATTAAATGAATAATTTGTTTTTAATAAATCCGAATATGATAAAATTAATGCTATAAATGAATAGTAAAAAATGCATCTATAAAAAAGACTTGATGAATTAAACTCATAATTTTAAGAGTAAAAATAAAGATTTGAGAATACAATTACCAAACAAGAATAAAAATCAAAAGAGAAAAATGAGCATTTGAAATAAAAAAGCAACTAAAAATTAAGCTAATTGTAAAAAGATTTTTAATAATAACAATAAAGCTTCAAATAACAAATTGTTGAACTTAATTAGAATGTTTCTCATTTAAATTATCAACTTGAAACTTTGTAAAAAGAAAAAGAAAAAAGTTTAATGAAAATCGAATCATAAGCAAAACAACTTGATTAAAATTATCAAAATTATGCTAAAGAAATTTAGTTACTTTAAACCAAGCTTGAAAATACAATTAAAGAATGTGATAAAAAAATAGATTTTTACCTCAGTTAAAAAGATTCAGAAACTTAACTAAAAATACATGCATAAGGAATGCATGAGAAAGATCTTTAAATCTGGAGTAAAAAATTCGAACATTCTGAAGAATAAATATGAAAATTAGAAGAGGAAATTTTATAATAAAAGTAAAGGTCATAAGCATTATTGGAGAATTATAAAAACTCTTAAAAATCCGAGTCTTAAGAGAATAGCTAAATTAGTTCTTTTAGATTAGAAAATCTTAAAAAACAACATTTGATTGAAATTCAACAACAAAAAGAAAAATTCGAGAAAGAAATTGATTTCGTAAAATAAAATCAAATTTTATTAGAAAAAGATTATAAAAGAAAAGAAGAATCATTCAATATGGAAATAAAGAAAATAAACGAATGATTATATGAAGCCATTTAACAAAATAATGAATATTCAAAAAAGATTGAAGAATAAAAAATAAAATTTGAATAGCTATTAAAGGAAGAAGAATTTTCTTATGAATAAGAACTTATAAAAGGAGAACAGTAAATAAAAGATCTAAAAAATACAATATAAGACTTAGAGAACAAAATACAATTAATACAGAATGAAGTATAATAGATTAAGTCGGAAAAGGATTTAAATTAAAGAATTGCTATAATAGAGAAGAATTAGCTAGATTAATAGTATAAATAAACATTGATTGAGCTTCAGTAATAAAGAAGTAGTAACTAAAAGCTAATGATTGATTTAGAAAAAAACAAAAATGGTCAACTTTAATGATAAAAATTAATGAATAATACCAGTCAAGCTTTTGGATTTTCAAACTTTGCTTTTCATCCACAAGGAAGTAATAGTAAGTCAATCAATACAAATTAATATTCAAGAATAAAGAAGCCAATAGATAACTCCTAACTAGAAACAGAGAAAGAAACAGATTCGAAAAATAGGTCATAAGAAGAAGAGAAAATACTTAAGAACATTTCCAGAACATCTGAAAAAAAGATATAATTTGATAAAACAATATTTTCATAAGAAATAACCGATAGATCTAATATATAATAATTTAAAATTTAATAATGAATTTAAATGAATATTAAAGGATAATTATTAATATGAAAAACGAAGATTTTCATATAAGACTATAAGGAGTAAAACAGCTATCATTAATTGCAAAGCAACTGACTTTAAAAGAGTTAAAAGAATATTTATTACCTTTTCTAAAGAGATTTAAAGACGATGATAGAGAAATATTAATTTAATTGATAAACTAATTTAGAGTAATTGGAGAATTTATGAATAAACAACAAATTTGTTTATAGGATTTATTACCATATTTTTATATATTTTTTTAATCTGAGGATAATGATGTTCAATAACTCTCTATAGATTGTTTATTATAACTGGTCGTATAGTTTAGATTTAAACATGAGAGTTTGTTTACGTTATGCCATAAATTATATAAAATAAATTAAATTCGAACAAAGTAAGCATGTTTAAGCATTTTGTTTTGATTTTATGATTACTTTCCTTCCAAATTCTAAAACGATGCATTTAATTTAATAAATGAGTTTATTACTAATAAAGAATTACAAATAAGGTAGCATTTTGCATATTGTTTAAGATATATGAATAATTATAATAAATCTTATTATAATAAAATATAAGAATGGATTTCGCTTTTTTTATATGATGAAAACCATAAAGTTTAAATATATGCATTATAATCTTTATTTTATAATCCCTCAAAAAGATAGAGTAAATTTGAAAATATTTATATAAAGATTTAGCAATTGATGGAATTATGATTTTGGTAAATTGATCATTTAATAATAAAAAACTTAGTACTTTTTATTAAATATTTATAATTAGAGGAAATAATAAATATTTAAAGCTACTTGATTATTATATTAAAAAATGATGTAAATATAAATATTAAAGAAGTATTAGTAGTTATAAACAACATTTTATAATATTTATAAACAGCTTTTATTGAAACAGTCCTTTTTGAAAGTATATATGATTTATATAAAAATAGTTAATAAGAATAAATATAGAAGCTTTCTATATCATCAATTAT
>JACCDV010442625.1_pt1 | contig 16609 bp, 17 predicted proteins | sample 7446131 | NCBI WGS metagenome assembly JACCDV01 (sample SAMN15323448, study PRJNA562643) | freshwater metagenome | isolation source: river surface water | place: USA:Blue River Watershed | collected 2017-08-17 | reverse complement strand
ATTGGATATTTTTCGTGAGTACATTTATATTGTTGAGTAGAGTGTTGTTTTCTTGTAGGATAATAAAGATCATTGATATAATCTTAAACAACACCACTGATGACTGAAATAATTAAGCATCGTAAAAAGAGCCTGATTGAATAGCCAAGTCAAAAGATCATTATCGGAGTGGCTGGAGGATCAGCAGCAGGCAAGACAACCCTCTGCGACAATATTTTCCGACAAATGGCATTCGATCGCAACTTCAAAGTTGAAGTTATTAGTCTTGACTCATTTTATAAAAGTACATTTCGTCTTACTGATAGATGTGGATAAAACTCAGGTCAATATCACTTAGTATAATTTCGATCATCCCAATGCCTTGGATTTCGATCTGGCCTACAAAACACTCATCAATCTTAGAGATAGTTCTGATAAAGTTGCCATCCCACAGTATTCCTTCATCGAACATGCACGCATGAAAGATCCTGCTTTCGTTGGACCGGCCAATATCATTTTTTTCGAGGGGCTTATGGCTTTCCATGACAAAAGAATCAGGGATTTGCTCACATATAAAATATTCATTAATTGCGATGGTACAAAAATAGATAATTTAGACGATATCAGACTTTGCCGTAGACTCAGAAGGGATACTACTGAGAGAGGAAGGAGTGTGATTAGTGTATTGTAGCAATACAACAAATTCGTGAAGAACGCCTTTAGAGACTTCATCCTTCCCACTGCTGTCTATGCCGATATCATCATTCCCGGCTTTAGAAATAATCGCGTTTCAGTTGACTTTATTGTCCAAAACATCAAAAATATGGCCAAAAGAATCACATTCAAGGAGAGAGCAATCAAAACCAAGATATTTATTTTTGGCGAAAGCTAAATCTATGACCTTTAATGCAGCTTTGGCAATTAAACACAAATTATGGTCAATGTTTAGCAGGAATCATTCCTCGTGTTCCCTACTTCCAACGAGCATAAAAAGGAACTTTAGTTCTTCTTGAACTCACTTCTCTCTTAGATATTCTCAATTTAATACTTCTACTAAATATATCAAAACCAATTTATTAAAATCCTCAAAGCCCTCCTAAAGCAGTTAATAAGCTTAAAGAACTTCGACTTATCGAAAATGCAAATTTGTTCAATCCATAACTTCAAGAAGGGTTTGAAGAGTGACTTCCCCATCAAGCTCATCTTCTGGCCATTCGCATAGCTTTAGTATTCCAATCTATTTCTCTCGAACATCAAAGACTACGTCTCTGAGCATCCAAAGACCACTGTTATTATTCTCAATGCGTTTTGTGAGATGAAGGTGCCATCTGTGATATACAAGCTAAAGCTGAGCAATGTCATTTTGGTGAACTTGTTCGTTATTGCCAATGACAAGCGATTTAGAGAGATTATGGAGAATAATATTGCATCGACCACTTAAAGTTTTGAATGGTTTCACAATGAGGATGTTAGCAACGACGGAGTTGATAATTTCGCCAAGGAACTAGGAATTGCTAAGGTGTAATGATTATGGATCGATTAAATCAGTCATTAAATAAGCCCTCTTATAAACTAATAATTTCTGAGTATTATCTCTTTTAATATGAGAGTCAATGTGTATATCATCTAATTTTTAATTCATAATGATGGACAGATAAGCTCTCTTCAAGTCTAAGATACAGGCGTATGTCGAATTGTTTGGAAGATAGGTGGATGCAGAGTCACTTGAGTTTATTTAAAGGAATTTCAGCTTCAATCCTTTCTATTAAACTTAGACTCATCTCATCCATGGTATCGTCTTAAATAACAGATATAATCGCTAGACCTTGGTTGAAAGGTTCACAAAGGCATTTGCTTTTAAAGAAGGGATTACTTTTGAAGAATTTGTTCACGTATCAGGGGGGGATAGATTAGTCAAATGGAAAGGATTTTATACAGCTTCAACTCCTATCACATCTCCCTATTACTACTTCACTACTTAATTTGACGAGTAAGGAAAGATCCTAAAGATAAAAATGCAGCAAATTAGCAAAAACCAATGAAAAATGATCTTGTTACCAAACTATTATTCCTCAATTTTCTTTATTGCCACACTTCTTACGGAATCGATGACAAGCTAAACTAAAATAAAGTTATTTAATACCCTTATATTTATATGATTTCCTTCGATAATTTTCCCGAAGCAGCCAATTCCAACTCCAGACTTACCCCTCGATCGAGTGAGGCTCTCAAAAGAACAGGCTTTAAGTTCTAAGATCTCCTTGTGAAAAGTCCAGACGATATAAATTCGAAGTATGGTGATGGCATCACTGATAAAGCACTAATATAAAAAAGAGTTGCACATTACGAATAAAAACGCAAAGCAAAGCTCGACCATCTCCGCATAATGCGGACGTAAATCCTGTAAGAAGAGCGTAAAGGTTTATGGAATCAGCAAAGTGTAACTTTGTCATAATATTAGAAAACAAAAACGATGATGGTGAATGATTCCAGGGTTGAGGGTCTATCAGGCAGCAACATGAAATCGACATTGATCGAGAAATAAATGAAACAACTCTAAAAAATCAAGTTCAAACAAGTATCTTTTGACTAATACAGCAAAAAGAAATTGAGCAGACAATACAGTACTAAATGAAGATGGAGGAAATAAGGAAGAATAATGAATAAAAAATGAATATACAGCAATAGAAGGAGTAAAAAAGAAAAAGGGAGTTGTAGTAGAAACGCAGGCAGTAAGAATAAGCCAAAAGGCTTCGGGATGAGTAGGCCAAAAGAAAGCAATAATAGTAGGCAATTCTTCAACAAAAAAGATTCGAGTAGATGAAATAGAAATAGTAGAGATTAAAGTAAAATGAAAGAAGAAAGCAATTATAAAGGGAGGAAAAGAATAGATTAATACAATAGTAAAAAAAGCAAAAGCAAGAGTAGTTTATGAGGGCTAAAGAAAAGAATTTGATGGAGCAGCATGAGCAGATGATGAAAAGAAAATAGGAAATGTAAAAGAAGGCAATTGAAAGAATAAGGATGATGGAGGAGATGAATGAGAAGAAGAAAGAGGAGTCCAATTTGAAACGCCATGAGAAAGAATAGAAGTTGAAGCAGGCTAGATAAAGAAACTAGTAGGCATTAACCTAACTTAATAAGAAATTTAAGGCGAGATAGTTGGAGATATAGAAAAAGAGAGTTCAATTTGAGAGCCAGAAAAAACGACACGCCTAAGACGCCAAAATTAAGGCATAAATCCACAACAGCAAGATGAAAGAAGTATTCGAATCAAGTGCCCAGCAGTAAGAAAAGAAAAAACAATAGTACTTCAAAAAGCAGAAGTAAGCATAATAGCGTAAGAGATAGATCTAAGAGCAGCAGAGAATTGAAGCCATAGAGAAGAAGAAGGCGGAGTAACAAAAATAATAATAGCGAAGACAAGTCCGCGAAAATAATTAAAAGCAGATGTAAAGGTACAAGCTAGATCTTAAGAAGAAGTTATAGTCAAAAGAGTAAGCCTTATTAAGAGTTCAAAGATAGAAATAAATTAAGATGTTGGAAAAGCACAATGAGGACATAATCAAAAGGACAGATAAGAAAGAAAATGTGGAAAGAATTATGAAAGTTCAAGAGTATTAAAAATAAAAACTTATGAATAAAATTTAAGAGAAAATGACTAAAGCGGAACAAATACAGAGGGAAAGAGAACAACTGCTTGATCAAAGGCAAATAATGAAGAAGGAAATTTAAAAACAAAAAAGAGATATGATGTAAAAGATAGAGAAGGTTAAACAGGGTAAAATTGATCCCAATTAACTACTCAAAAGCCTCTCCAAATAATCCCCACAGACCATATCAGTTGTTCAGGCCGATAAGATGAAACAATCTATCACTGCGAACTAAACTTCTAAGATCAAGATCAAAAACGAATCACTTTAGAACTCCAGGAAAGCAGAGAAAACCGAGCCATCCAAGAAAACTGAATAGTAGTGCAAGCGTTAGTTAAACCAGCTTGTCGAGAAGCAAAACACAGGCATGCTAAAATTGCTTTAAGACGAACAATAGCTTGAGAACCAGAGAGAGGCAAAGTTTTCAAGGGCAACTGCATAATAAAAACGAAAGCTCTAAAAATAATTTGGAATTGAGCGAGCGAAAGCCCAAATGCGAATTCAAAAACTTTCAGAGTAATTATTTCTCTATTTAGTGCTCACGCAAGTGAGATAAAAAAATTCAAGCTTACGCATGGGTTAAAATGATATCTCATAAACTTATTTCCCACAATATATCACAGCTAATCACGAAAGAGAGTACTGATAGATGCTACTATCGACTTGAGTTGTTATAACAGAATACTTCTTATTGATATTTTTTTATCCTTTTACTCGTACTCTTAGCTTGCCCCCGTTGAATTACATCGCTTTCGGCCAGTATAAGGTGACCTGCGTGTATTTGGTAGTACTCAGCCAAGGAGATGCCTTAATCTATTTCTTCTATACTCCGTAATCGAAATAAGCCTCAAACCAAAATGCTATCCCATTTGCCTTGCAACTTCCAAACAGGTCAACTTATATAACTTTATCGATTTTTATTATCTATTCGTAGGTAACAGTCTATAGGTTGAATGTAATCGCTTTTGCTACTTTACTAACAAGCAAGTTAGAATCCACTACTCTTATGACGGGCTCATGATAGACCCATTTCTGTATTGAAGTCATGGGGACGCCATAGATATCGTTCCAATAGTTGACTTTGCACTATGAGAAATATTAATCATTGAGAAGGGCACATTTGAAAGTCATGAAATTAGGAAACATAATTCCATTTTATTTTAAGAAAAGATCCCGAGCTTTGATAATTTTATCAACCAATCCATCAAAATGAAGGCAATAACCCATTGGCTCCCCAATAATGATGTCTACTTTTTCAGTGAAATCCTTCAGAAGCATAGCTTAGATGTGATTTTCGAGCTCATTCTATTAAATGATTTTACGGATCATAAATACATTCTGCTTTTATCTTTACGTTTATCCAGCAATAACACAATATACTTTTTTGCTGCCTGCCCTTGCCGCAAAAATAGAATAAAGAAGATTAATCCCCTCTGTAATATGAAGCACTATCTTACCAGAAAACAAATGCTGATTATTCATTATGGCCTCGTGAAAGACATTTGTTGTGACTTAATCTTCAACACTTGTCTAAAAGGTTTACATTGAGAAGTAATTGAGCTTGTGCATGTAAGAAGGATATTTAATGCCATCTATTGGCCTAGTCACTGTAACTTCATTTTCTTCTTAGGACTTTATTTTCTTTTATCTCTTTGCTTTTGTTGTTTTGACTTTGGATTGCGAAATTTAGGACATCAACTATGAACAACAGTCAATATACAATATAACTATAATTATTAGTATAATTTACTAAGATGTAAGGATAACTGAATTCACATAGCTAATTTACATCAGAAAATGATTGCATGTACTTATTAACGAAATGATTTATTCTCAAACTTTGATAAACAAAAATATTAACTTTTTCTATCATGATCAATAAGATGATTTATTGTCCTCCTTATCGATTTAATGAGAAAACATTATTCGTATGAATGATAGTTTTTTTATTATAAAAGTAAGATGACATTAATATCAAAGATTCTTCTGCTGATTGCACTAGTGTGCATCGTCCAGGGCGCAGTAACAGTTAACCAAATAACTGGAGTGACAACAGATAACCTCTTATTCTCAGGCACCATCCCTGTGTCTGCCTCAATCAATCTTTTCTTTACCTATTATGGAGTTGATGGATAGAAAGATCAAAATTTATTGAAGAACCACCCTCTTCTCATCTTTGTCGGCAAGTATCTCTCTTATTATTTAGTCCTGGAGCCTCAGCACAGTACTACTCCTTGGCAGGAATAGGTCCACTAAAACTCAATAATGATCTGACTTTCTCAGCCAATCCCAATAAGTTCACCAATAGTGCCAACCTCATGTTCCTTGATTTGCCAGGAAGCGGCTTCTCCTTTGCCACTGACGCAGCTACATTGCCTACTGATGCCAAAACCTTTGGAACACACCTCACAACAGCAATCAACGCCTTTGCAAAGGAAAGCGTGCTTGGACAAAGCTCCAAAATTATCTTGGCTGGTGAGGGCCTATTCATTCGATCACTGCCAGGGTTGAGTGACATTACTGCACTCAAGGGAATCATCAATCTTTCCATCTGGCCTGAGCTATACGCCATGGGCCGATTCTATGGAATCGCAGGAGTCGAGCTCAAGCTCTACACTGAGTCATAGAGAATTGCAATTGAATCCACCTTCACAAGCTGCTACAACTATGTTAGAAGTGCCAAGTACTTAGAAGCTCATCAGTGCCTTGAGACTATCCTTAACTTTGTTGAATCTAAGACAAAGAACGCTAATCTTTTTGATGTAAGACTCCTTTCCAACCTCACTGAATTTCTACCAATGATTCAGTATTACTTCAGTCAGCCAGCAGTTGTTACTGCTTGGAAAGCTCCAAACACAAGGTTGTTTGAATCTCAATCAGGATATATTGCTAATTTAACCTATGTTGATGTGGCAAAGAACTACACGAAAGACATCTCAACTTTCATGAAAGATTACTTCTCAGTCAAGCACTGGTTTGTTGAGGGAAACTACGACTATATTTCATACTATAAGGGCGCTAGAAACTGGATCGAAACAGAGCTATCCTTTGTTGAGAGCGATGCTTTCAAGAAGGCAAAATTAGACGTAAGCCTTATACTAAATAGGATATTGTGATTGATGGAACCATCGTTGGATACGGAAAGGCCGTCAAGCAAGTAGCATACTCAGAGATCATTAACTCAGGACACCATCTTCTCCATGACGATGCGAAGACTCTCAACTCACTCTTCAAGAGCTGGGTGTAATCCTTGACAGAAAACGAGTTGCGAACCGAATGATGAGAATATCTTGAATCATTAATGCTGGGATATATTTAAATTTGATAAACAATAAGTTACAATTAATGAAGGCCAAATTGGAAGGGATCAAGTAGGGTAACACCAATGCCTATAACCACCTCGTGCAGGTGCTCAAGGAGTTGATACTCAATAACGATCGAAATGGATACCAGTTGTTTGAGTACTACTCGCAGAATGTGAAGCAGGGACACCATCAGTAGGATCACTTCCGGCATGAGGAGTTCGATCAGCTTGTAGATTACGCTAAGAAATTCAAATCTCTCATCAACAAGCCCAATGTGGGCACAGAGGAGGAACCTTCAGAACCAGGACCATGTGGATATCTTGCCAATCTTATCGAATAGGCAAAGGTCTTCGAAAAAGCAGGCGTCGGGTTCGGCTAGGAAACCACCTTTATCATCTTTAAAGCAATCGAAAGGTTCTGTGTCACCAAACAGATCAAAGAAGTCAAGTTTTGGGGGAAGATTTTGGGAAGGCAGAAAGATTATTATATTCTATAGTGTGCAGCAGAGGGAGGGGAGGAAGGAGAGCTACCTCCTGAAGTGGAGCCAAAGGGAAGCGGAGTCAACAAAAATACTTACTGGGTGTGCACTGATCTTTTGGCAGGCGATTGGAAAGAACTGCCCAACATCACTCCTGACCAGATCAACGCATCAAGAAAGATCAAATACATCTTTACAGGAGACCTCGATAGGCCTATCTACTCTAATCCTCACTTCAAAGGCAAGGAAGGCCATCTCCTCAAATGCCAAATCGTTAGAATATCATTTAGCTGCCAAATCGTACCCAGGACCATGTTCAATGTTAATGCTGAGGATAAGAAATAGATCGAACCTGCAGGATAAGAGTGGAAACTACCCAACTTCCAGTTTCTATCCTCCCTTGAGAATTGGGTGCATCATCCTCAAAACATCCTCAAAAACGGAAGATTGACACTTCTCAAGCCAGCCATTCCTGAGGGCGTAGATGTGGATTAAGAAAAACTGATGAAAGATCTATAAGCCAAAGATCCACTCGAGGAAAGACTCAAACCCATTTCCAAGGATAAGGTTGGTGAATCATCAGGGTGGGCTTTGAAGATAATTGGAGATGCAAACGAATACAAAGCTGCATCCAAGAATAAGGATACTGTGAATTATGGGTATATTGCTTTGAAGAGTTTGATTTGGAAAGGATGGACTCTAGTCTATCATAACAAGCAATGGTGCTCGATCTATGTTGGACAAGGAAATAAAACTTCATCCCAATGGTACTATCCCAAAGAACCTGAGGCAGTGCTCGAGGAAGTTGCAGACCGGAAGGAGCAGTCATAGCCGAATTTCCCACCTGAGGAAGTGAAGCCAAAAGTAGTGGAGGAATGATTCGATAAAATTATTTGAAGGTTTTGATTGATTGAGATGATGAGATAATAAGTTACTATATTAGATAATATGAACTTAAAAGTCGATAGCTGCTACAAGCACGGCAAGCCTTACCAGCTCATCGGAATCGACTAAAAATGTGACCTGAATTGCAGAATATGCATGGACTGTTTGAAGGGGATCGACAACGGCCACAAGAGAGGAGTTTCAAATCACTAAACAATCAGCATATAACAGCTAAACCATCATTTCGATCAGCTATAACACTACCATTCTGAGTCCATAGCCGAATGCAACTAAATTGTCGAAAGATACTTCAATTCTTTCGAAGCCTTGTTGAGGGGATAGATTGAAAGATAGAAGCAAAGGGTGGATAAAACGATAAGAAAAATTCTACTAACCGAAATAACAACAGATTAAAAAAAACTCAATACGATTCTAGCACTCTACACCAACGATTTGGCCAAAGTTAGCTGCAAACAGATAGGATCTGTTAGCGAATAGCTCTTCAATTTCAGACATAGGAACATCAGTAGCTATGGCTTTCGCAAAATTATTTAGTATGTCAATTAGATGCATAGTTAGATTGCCTTTAGAGTTAGCGAAATCGTGTAGAGTAAGGCTTGGGAAAAAGTTTTTCTTAAGAACTGTGAGGATTAAATCAACTTCTCCGAGTTCGAGGACCTTGTTGATAAGGTCTCGAGGATAAAGACAGAGGAGGTGAAATAGAAGTAGAGCCCAAAGAAGACCCTGCGCAAGTCAGTCAAGAAATAATTAAAAAAGATCGATATAAAATAATTAAGTGGACAATTAAAGAAACCCCTCTAATTGAACAGTAGTAAACTAATATAAAATCGCTAGTAGCAATTATTCCTAAGTAAACTCTTCGATCATAAGCACGTACAGGGTGCTAAATTACTCTATCGAGCTAGCTAGCATAATTTTTCAGTCAAGGAGTTTCATAGGTTGTGTGATGGATAGACAAATACGCTTGTACTTGTCAAGACTTAGTTTAATAAAATTATTGGAGGGTTTACACCTATACCTTGGAAATCAACTGCGAACACTCTTCACTCAGATGTTAAATGCGAGTCTTTTCTATTCTCTCTTTCCCTCAAACAAAAAATGAGTTTGATTGACGAGAAAAGTGCTATTTTTAACTCAGTGAACTTTGGACCAACATTTGGAGCTGGTGCTGATCTTGCGATTTGCCATAATGGGAATGTATAGAAAACTTCATATACTGAATTTCCTTATTCCTATGCGAACAGCAGATATAAAGAAAGCAACCAACATTCAACTGCTTTGTTTACTGGGCAAAAGAATGGAAACCATTTTTTGTTGAAGTAGTGGGAAGTGTGGAAGGTGTATTTGGATTGATTAATCTTTTATCTCTTAGCAATAAAAATATTTAGAATCATTTCAGTGTTTTCAAAGGCGCAGTAATGTCTTACACATCAAGCTTTATCAACGAAAATGGATCTTTTTTTTATAATCTAACTGCCTCTATCTAGCCATGTTGAAAGGCTCCCATCACTCCATTACACATCGAATCGATTAATTTTTTTATTTTCTTCCTTTTAACTTCTTTTTCAAGTAAAAGTTCAAAGACTATCGATTTGAATTCGGTTATAATTTCCCAGCAGGCTGATTTGGTTACAATAAATTTGCTACTTTGGGTTTGGAGTGGTTAGTTGTATGCCCTAGATTCGTTCCCTTTCCAAAAACTATTGGATCTGATGATAGCCTACTCCCTTAGACTATTGAAGTTATAGCTGTGCTTTTTATATGTAGAGTTTTCAAGGATGATCTTAGAAGGCTTTTTTATGCTTGCACTGTGCTATTTTGCCTTGCAAGAAGAATTTATGCTTTTTATCTTCAGCTAAGATTATTTGGCAGATTTTTGGTTGATCTTTTAGATGAATTTGACCAAATTAGCTGTAAATTATTTATTTCCGTAACCAATTTGATGTTTTTTAAGGAAAAGCTACACTTACCCCACAGTTTGTTGGGGATACCAATAATCAAGTTCCTTATTTGGCTTGCCTAAAAAGTGTTTCTTCATAAGCTCGCTGCTAACTTTACCGCATTTAAGAGATTCTTCAATAATTTGAGATAGCCTTTCAATATCGTTTTTAAGATATTAATTTTCTCTTTTAAATTTATCGAATTGTTTAAATTATTTATCATATTGGCGATATTACTTTTATTTGAGTTCGAACTAAGTTTTAAATTGGTTCAGTTAAGCTTTGTAGTATTAGGACTGCTTCGATTGAAGTTCCCGGTCAAGAGTTATTTCTTATAATTTGGAATTTAACCTATCGATTTAATTTTATAACTTCTTTATTTGTTCTTTATTGCCTTATATATTTTCTTTATAAGCTTATATTTCTTTATTCATTTCTACTTTAATTTATTGCCATTATAGTCTTTCTTCATCAAACATTAATTGCTATTTTTTCATTTTTTATAGTTGCTTACAGTGCTCCTTGCAATTGGATAAACATTGAGCCAACTTCTGTTTAAGTGGCAGTATGCTTTGTTGAGAATCATTATTCTATGCATTATGCTTATTGACACTGGCCTCAGTTAATATTCTCTTTTTGCGTTGTTTGGCCATTTGCGAATAGGCGATTTCCCACTAATCATCCGAGTTTTAAGATTAAGGCTCTTATAGAATCTGCTTGTATTTATCTCTTATCTGGGTTACTTGCATTTATTAATACTAAATCAAATAAAATATATTCACATATTTACATATTTACATTAATAAATAATAAAATGTCATAAAGATATTTTGCTAATCTATTGGCTTAAGTTAAGAAATTATTGACGGGTTATCTCTATGTTTTTGTAGGATTTTGTTATGTTTATCTCGTTACTGGAAAGTAAGGCGTATTTTTAGAAATTTTTAACGTTGCTGTCTATCCATTCATAATATCTCATCAGAACTTTTATTGCAATTATGTTTCCTTTGACGTTCTAGCTTATTGGGTCTTACAAGACTGTAAAGGGTAGAAGGCAGTCTTTGAGAGCAGATCCAACAAGACCTTGCAATTTCCTATAAAAAGATAAGGATAGTGTGTCTGAGCTCCCCAATTCACTAAATTTTTGGTTTACGTCTTTTATCACTGTTATTTACGATTACTTTAGATAGCGCAGATACTCCCTTTCATATTTTTCGGAGTAATCTTGGACAGTTATTGCGAATGCTTTATACTTGGAGGACTGTTTGAAGGAATCCCAGTTGGGAAGTTTGAAATAATTAACCTTTGTATCTACAAGTTGTTTGATGATTTTAACTAGATGCTTGAAGATGATAAGTATGACTCTTTTGAGACTTTATTCAGGGAGTGGGATGTATTGGTTATTTTGAATAAGGTAGTACATGAACCTGCAATATTCTAGCTGATTGCTGAGAATCTTCTCGTTTATTATGTCGAAACGGTCAATAGAGCTTCCTTAAGATGGGATCAATGAAGTTATTGAGTTAGTATTCTTTAAAGCAGAAGCTTACTACTTCATTGCGTAAGCCTTAATTGAAAGCACGTCTTTCTAGGTTGACTTCTTTCGGGGTTAGACCTTCTCACAGCTCTTCTTTCTTCTCCCTAATCTGTACTATCTATCAGTTTTCACTTTTTGGTCTTTTTATTTGCTCCCCCCCTTAATCTTGCTCTTTTTCAATTTAGCAGGACTGTTCAGCTTCTTTGCACCGTTCTTTTCCAATTCTTTCGAAGAAAGCAAAGGATCATTGAAGTTGTTCAAGCTGACAAAATTTTTCATATTAAGCTAAAGAAACTATTATTTTTGCATTCTAAAATTTTTATCAACAGAGCACATCTTCTGGAGCAAGTACTTAATATGGGAAGAAAGATGATATTTTTCAGGGATAGAGAAAGCAACTGACGCTAATTTCTTTATTAGTTCCTTCTAACTACGGCACTCCCAAGGCGTTATGCCAATCAATAATTCGTAGTACATGACTCCCACAGCAAAGATATCACTCTCAGGAGAGTAGATATTTTTCAATAGTGACTCTATTGGCATATACAAGGGCGTCCCTACATTTTGTTTTGTTCTCACCTCATCCCTCCCTATGATGGAGAAGCCAAAATCAGCAATTTTCCAAATTTTGTCCCCTCGCAAGATATTAGCAGGCTTTAAATCCCGATGTATAACTCCCATTTTCATGAGATACTTGACTCCTTCAATGACCTAGGTCATGATGAGTCCAGCAGCATCCTCACTGAGCCTGCCCTTTCTGGATATATACTCTAATAGATCCCCCTCCTTGCAAAGCTCAGTAATCAAGTAAGTATGCGACTGTGTTCGGTGCACGTGATGCAGCTTGATGATATTGGGATGGCTCAGCTTCCTCAGGATTTAAATTTAGTTGTCAAGCATCTCTAGTCCTGAGGCTGAGAATCTTTTCATCTATATTACCTTAATCGCATATTATTGTCTGTCCTTTCCGTAAGCTTTATAGACTCGACTGCTGTATCCCGCACCTATTTCCTATGAAGGTCTGTACGTATAATCGCCAATAACTATTTCCTATTAACAGTATCGACTTGTTGATTATAGCAGTTTTGTTGTTGAGCCTCCTTATCTGAGTTTTTTCGATGACTTCTATTCGCTATCGTTGCGAGGGAGTGGAGTTATTTGATCGGGGGAATAGTGCCGCTGATTCATTCTTTTAATATAATTTTGATAATAGAAACGATTACATTTATAACTATCAATAAACTGATTTATACACTCAGCATAAAAGCTCATCGTTTCAAATGTCATCGCCCTATCATTTATCGATATTTATCCTTACTTCATATTATTTGAACTTTATTAAACATCATATATCCAAATGGCCAATGCAATCTTCGACAAACAATCTTGGGTTGATATTTTCTCAGCAGTTGTGACAACCTTCGCTGTTTCGCCAACCAATACCATCATCGACAAGGCAGTTATCGAGTACGCTAATGGCAGGCAGTCCATCGGATCGGGAGTGAAGAATGGCTTTGCGAAGTTATTTAAGACTCCTATCGCCTTCTTCAAATCATTCTAGTTCAAATGGATGTACTTCGTCTACATCATGACCTATACAGCCAACAACCTCACAGATCACTCCACCATTATTCCTAGTCTTTCCATCCCCATGCAAAATCTTCTTGCCACTTTCGTCGTCAATACAGCCTGTGGGATCTCAAAGGACAAGGCCTATATCCAACATTTCGCCACCATTAAAATCCGCCCCTTTCCTGCATCAACACTAGGATTACTCTTTTTGCGAGATCTCATCACAGTAGCCTCAGCATTTACCTTGCCTCCCATGTTTTCAAAGATGATGCAGAAAAAATTCGGCGTTTCATAGAGGGCAAGTCTAACTGGAGCTCAATTGCTGTCACCCCTGCTCATTCAGATCATTGTGACTCCTTTGCATCTGCTGGGCCTGGATATCTACAACAGGGAGGGACTCAAAATGATGGATCGGTTCAAGTATATCAAGGGACTTTACTTGAACACTGTTGCTTTGAGGATGATCAGATTTTTGCCAGCCTATGGAATCGGAGGAGTCATCAATACCTAACTTCGCAAGGCACTGAAGCACAGCGAAAACATCCAAAAGCCGAGTGCGATGGTGATAAACTAGTGAGAATATTAAGGATGATCCTAAATATCATATTTGTTGTATTCAGCAACTGCAGTTCTTGCTGCTCTATTGCTTGCTGGGAAACTATTACTCATGTAGAACCATATTTCCTTGCTGTCCTTTCTCACTCAGCTTCTTTATCTTTTCGTACGCCTCCCTTCCTATATCCGTGAAGAGCTCGATTATATTCGTCCCATCCTTTGCGCTCACCTCATAGAACTTCATGCCATAAGAAGAGGCCAATTTCGATCCAGATTAGAATTGTACTTTACGATTTTATACCAGATCGCTTTTGTTGGCCACGAGGAAGATAGAGACCTCGGGGCTTGAGTGTTCGTGGATTTGCTTGATCCAGTTCTCAACGTTGGCGAATGATGTCACTATATCGATCGCATAGGTGAGGATGATAATGAGGGCGCCTTTGTAGAAGGTGGTTGAGAGGTTTTTAAATTTCTACTGGCCTGCTGTATCCCAGATTTGTAGCTTGATTTTATACTACTCCACTTGGAGGGTTTTAACTTTGAAATCAACGCCGATGGTCGACGAGTAGGTGGGTTTAAAGCAGTTATCACAATACCTAAGGAGGATATTGGTCTTGCCCACACCGCTGTCTCCGATTATTACAGCCTTCACTACAAAATCACAGTCTGTTTTTTTCTTGGGCTTCATTCGATTTATATATTATCAGAATCAGGCAAAGCTTTGAGGTATTCACTTACAAACGTATCAGAATCGTTAGTTTTATAAATGTAATTGAAATAAAGTGCATAAATCACGATTAAATTTCCTTTATTTAGTTCCAAATACCACGGCTCAAACATCTCCATATTCTTATCTTCTTCTTTTCGGAACCACTAAGGTATGTGCCCATTACGTTCCAGCTGAGCCTTAGGCAGGTTTGGGTGGATAGAGAAATTTCCTTTAAGACATCGATGGCTGGTGGGGCTGAGTCCTTCTGTGAATCTTTAACATTGAGTTAAAAGACCTTGATGAAGGCATCTGAGGCAATAGCAAGGAGATAGTATGATCGACCATTCATGAGTGCCCATGAGATATCATTGATGGTCTTGACTTCCTTGATCTTGGGAACACTGATCTTTTAGAGTGGCTTGCTATAGTTACTATTGAAGTTCACAAAAGCTACAGTATTAATATTCTCGATCTTTTATTCTTACTACTAGACAGCACCCGAAAAGATCTTCATGCCGCTTAGTATCTTCTTAGGCGATGACTCTAGATTCTTGCAGCCAATTGCAATTATCGCCTCATCGTCTTTTATCAAATTCTTACTCCATGAGAGGCAGCTCAAGCCTAGCTAACTGACCTGTAGACTGAAATGCGCTCCCCATTCTTTTAGCTTTAATGGCTATTCGGCCTTGAGAACCTTGAGGAGTCCATCTGATGAGACAATCGCAATACACAGTCCATAATTCTTGATGGGTATAAACTTGATGTCCTCGATGGGTTTGTTCTACTTTATATTATGAATTGCAAACCACTGAAACTTCTCACCCTCGCCCTTATCTATCTTCTTCAACTCGTATATTCTAATTTCAGTATCGAGGGAGCAGGTGGCTATGATGGAGCCAAACTAGGGACGAGCCCATTTGACCTTCCACGCTGCTGCCCCATTGATCACCATGGGTTCCTCCTTGGTCCATTTGTCAGCCTTCTTGGTGAAGGTTCTAATAGTCTTGTCACTGCAGACAGCGGCGAGACGTCTGCCAGTCCAATCAAAGCTCATATCGTGGACGATGATGTTGGGCGGCAGTTCAGCAAGTATATCTATACTTCCCTCTTAATTCATAGTAATAAATGATGACTATTATATTTAATTTCAACATATGATAAGATGCAAGTGATGGTAACAATTCCTTTAACATGATCCAAGTGATTCGACTTTCAGTGTCTGATTCATCTTATCAAAGACTACACCCACACATCTCAGGTAATTCTGTGAGATAGAACGATTGGTTCGGCAGGGCTAGAAGATGGAAACTAGTGGTTGACTTCTAAGTTCTAAGAATTATGATGAAAAACATGACACCTCTTGATTGAGACGCAAGTCGGTGATCAGAATCTCTAGCTTGCTGATATCTTAGACTTAGAAGCCAACACCCATATTGCATCATAAATATGATCAAATGATAGTCTATACCCATCAAAACAACATCTATCAACACTATACATATACATCTTTTAACTTGTCCTATGACCACCAACCCATCACCTTCTTACGCAAACCGTAATATGTCCCCTGGCCGTTAGCCTTGTTCTAACAGAAAATGCCCATGAACTTCTATCCGTTTATAAAGTACTGTGTTCCGAATCCATGCCTGATTCCGTTGTTTTTTGATTATCCTTCGTAGATATGTAAATAGGCCGGATCTATTTGAGAAAGGTCTGAATAATAGAATGGGGATTAAGTGGTCTTAGTAACTTTATTTTACATTCTACACATAATGATCTCCTTCTTCACTCTGGTTCTCTCGTTGCTTTGTCTCTTTACTGAGCTCTATCTACTCTCCTATGTCTTGATGGGTGGCTCATTTTTCTTGTGGCAAATGGAGTAGATCTGCTTGGGTAAGCCTCCAGATGGCTTGTTGCTGGTCTTATCGATGGAAGTCATATGAGGTTTCTATTTTGATCGTATGTGATGAAGATT
>JACCDV010288070.1_pt1 | contig 16623 bp, 17 predicted proteins | sample 7446131 | NCBI WGS metagenome assembly JACCDV01 (sample SAMN15323448, study PRJNA562643) | freshwater metagenome | isolation source: river surface water | place: USA:Blue River Watershed | collected 2017-08-17 | reverse complement strand
GGGATCGTGATTGTGGACGAGGCCTATGCGGAGTTTTCGGATAAGGATTCTGCTCTGACGCTGCTGGCGGATCGTCCGAGACTGGTTGTCTCCAGGACTATGAGTAAAGCTTTTGCTTTTGCGGGGGCACGGCTGGGTTACCTCGCCGCCGATCCAGCCGTGGTGGATGCTCTTCGAATTGTCCGCCTTCCTTACCACTTATCCGCTCTGACTCAGGCAGCCGCCTCGGCAGCTTTAGAGCACAGTGAGCTGTTGCTGCAGAACGTTGAGAAGATTAAGCAGCAGCGTGATCGCATTATTGAGGCGTCAAAACAGTGGGGGCTAACTCCATACCCCTCCGATGCCAACTTTGTTCTAGTCGGGGGATTCAAAGACCCAAACAAGACATTTGAGCAATTGTTGGCGGCTGGGGTGCTAGTTAGGAATGTGGGAATTCCGAATACGCTTCGCATCACAGCCGGCACCGAGGCCGAGACCACAAAATTACTTGCTGAGTTGGCGCTCGTTCTTGACTAGACTTTGGCTAATCCCCAAAGAAGGCCAGAAATGCGCATTGCCAAACTGACTCGTACAACCAGTGAGTCTTCGGTTGAGCTTGAGCTAAACCTGGACGGTAGCGGGGTGTCTCAAATAGAGACCACGGTTCCTTTTTACAATCACCTGCTAACCGCTTTGAGCAAGCACTCGCTGATCGACCTTAAGATTTCCGCCAAGGGCGACACCGGTATTGATGCCCACCACACGGTTGAGGACGTTGCAATTGTCTTCGGCCAGGCCCTCAAGCAAGCTTTGGGGGACAAGTCCGGCATCAATCGCTATGGCGATGCACTGGTTCCCTTGGATGAAGCTTTGGCTCGGGCAGTGGTCGACTTATCTGGCAGAGGTTATTTGGTGCACACCGGGGAGCCAGCTGGATTCGAGTATCACTTGATTGGCGGCCACTTCACGGGCTCGCTGGTTCGTCACGTTTTTGAATCAATTGCTCACAATGCCCAGCTGACTCTGCACGTAAATGTTTTAGCGGGACGAGATGCCCACCACATCGCAGAGGCGCAGTTAAAAGCTTTTGCAAGGGCGCTGCGAAAGGCAATTGAGAAGGATCCCCGCACTAGCGGAATTCCGTCCACCAAGGGAAGCTTGTGACTAAAGTCGCCCTGCTCGATTACGGGAGCGGGAATGTCCACTCGGCTGCAAAAGCTCTGGTGGCGGCAGGCGCGGATGTCGAACTAACCAATAATCGAACGGCACTGATTGATGCGGCTGGTTTGGTAATTCCTGGGGTTGGTGCATTTGGAACTGTGATGCAGCTGCTCAATCAGCTTGATATTGCTTCCGTGATTGACAGGCGGCTAACCAGTGGAAAAGCAGTCTTGGGAATCTGTGTGGGAATGCAGGTGATGTTTGAAAGAGGAACTGAGAACTCTGGTGCTGAAGGATTTGGACAGTGGCCTGGAGTGGTTGAGAAACTCAACGCGCCAATTCTTCCCCACATGGGCTGGTCCCACGTCGAGAGTGATCCATCGAGCACTCTTTTCAAGGGGGTTGAAAACGAAGCTTTTTATTTCGTTCACTCCTACGCGGCAAAAAAATGGGAGCTTGACATTAGGCCCCCATTCCAGCCAGCTGCCGTTAGCTATGCAACGCACGGCGAGCGATTTTTAGCTGCCGTCGAGAACGGACCGCTCTCGGCCACACAATTTCATCCGGAGAAATCAGGCAAGGCTGGTCTTCGGCTTCTAACTAACTGGGTGGGTAGCCTTTAGGAAATTATGAAATTAGAACTTTTACCCGCAGTTGATGTTGCCGGTGGGCAAGCGGTGAGGCTGACCCAGGGGGAGACGGGAACCGAGGAAAGCTTTGGCCCTCCTCTTCAAGCAGCTAAAGACTGGATTGATGCTGGAGCTGAATGGATTCACCTGGTGGATTTGGATGCAGCCTTTGGCCGAGGAAGCAATCGGGAAATAATCGGGCAAGTTATTCGTGAAAGCCGAGGCGTAAAAATCGAACTTTCCGGTGGCATTCGAGATGATGCCTCGTTGCAGACCGCTTTGGAGCTGGGTGCGACAAGAGTCAACCTAGGAACTGCTGCACGGGAGAACCCGGATTGGACAGCCTCTGTGATCGAGAAGTTCGCCGATCAGATAGCAGTTGGACTAGATGTTCGAGGCAATACCTTGGCCGCTCGTGGCTGGACCAAAAAGGGCGGAGACCTGTTTGAAGTTTTGGATAGATTGGAACAGGCGGGTTGTGCAAGGTATGTAGTGACCGACGTTACAAAGGATGGAACGCTGCGCGGTCCAAACCTAGAGCTTTTGAAATCGGTACTCGAAAGAACAGAGAAACCCGTGGTGGCTTCGGGCGGAATTTCATCGCTCGAGGACATTGAAAATCTAAGGAGCCTTGTCCCGCTAGGTCTAGAGGGAGCGATATTGGGTAAGTCCCTTTACGCGGGTCGATTCACTCTGCAACAGGCGCTTGCAATCGCAAATGGATAGATTTCACGATTCTGCAGGTGTCCCATGGCAGGGAAGAGAATTTTCTGACAATTCTTTTGCTAATGATGACGGTTCGACTCCTCCGGCGCTCGCAAGAGTCTTCGAAAGCACTGTTTTTGATAAGTCAAATTTATTTTCAGCACTCGAGACATCAAGAGTGCTAATTCCTTTGATTGCCCAACTTGGTGAATCCGAAATTGGCTCGCATGGACACACAGTGGATAAAAGCGCAGAACTCTCGATCGTCGCGGTCTCAACCCCCGATAACCAAACCGCACTGCCTGTATTTAGCTCGGTTGTACAAATGCAGCTTTGGAACAACGCTGCAAGACCCGTTCCAGTTGATATGAGAAGGGTTTCGTTGGCTGCAATTTCCGAGGGCCATACGCGAGTTGTTTTGGATGCTGGTTCTCGAGCAATAGTTCTGCGCAGACCCATGCTGAGCGCATTGGCACAATCCATGCCTTGGGCGCCACCCCATACAAGCCCCGATTTAGGGCAAATGGTTGCAGAAGCTAAAGCAGGTTCTTCCGCGATTGTGGACTTTGAATTAATTGATGGCGATGCCCAATGTAATTTGGGAGGTCCAGAGTTAATCATTCAGTTATCTGTTTATCCAGGTTTGAGTAAAGAGGATCTGGATGCAGAGCTAGCTGATTTCACGGCTACGCTTCAGAAAACTAAGTTCTTAGAACTGGTTGACTCAGTATCTTTAAAAATCGTTAGCGCTTAGCTAACCGGTCCGGTGAATTTTTCCCCGGGGCCTTGACCCGGAGCATCTGGAATCACTGAAGCTTCTCGGAATGCCAGCTGCAAAGACCGCAGGCCATCGCGCAGGGGACGGGCGTGGTGATCGCCAATCTCAGTGGCAGCGGCCGTGACTAATCCAGCTAAGGCATGAATCAGTTTCCGCGCCTCGTCCAAATCGGCCGGCTGGTCCTCGGCCAAGCCGCACTGAACGGCGGCGGCACTCATGAGGTGGACGGCTGCGGTGTTGATGATTTCGACGGCTGGGACCTCAGCTATGTCGCGGGCTGCACTATCCAAATTGACTCTTCTTCCCTCGGGCTATCTCTGCTAGAGTAGCCGAGGCTCTGGGCGAAAGCTCAGCTAGGAAAGTGGATTGAATTCCCACCAGCCAACCGCTTATAAAGGTTGTCTTGGTCAGACTTTTGATCTATTTTTCTGCGCCATCCGGCGAGCTATAACGGTTAAAAGGAGCAAAGTATCAGCGATCCGCGCGTGAATGAGCGTATTCGGGTTTCGCAGGTTCGACTAATTGGACCAACCGGAGAGCAGGTCGGGGTTGTACCCATCGAGCGAGCACTAAAGCTGGCTCAGGATGCAGATCTTGATTTGGTTGAGGTTGCACCGGATTCAAATCCTCCGGTCTGCAAAATCATGGACTTTGGAAAGTTCAAGTACGAAGCAGCTCAGAAGGTGCGGGAAGCGAGAAAGAACCAGGTCAACACAATTCTGAAGACCGTGCGATTCGGACTAAAAATCGATGACCACGACTACCAGACCAAAGTTAACCAGGTTCAAAGGTTCCTCAAGGCTGGCGACAAAGTGAAGGTAATGGTTGTCTTCCGAGGCCGCGAGCAGTCCAGACCAGAAATTGGTGTGAAGCTGCTGCAGCGTGTTAGCGAAGAAGTCAGCGAAGCCGGAGTTGTGGAGTCAACCCCATCCATTGACGGAAGAAACATGGTCATGGTGATTGGACCAACTAAAAACAAGGCTGAGGCGAGAGCCGAAGCGAAGCGCTCACAAACAAAGGGTGACGCGCAGGTGACTAAGGAATAAGGAGAGATCATGCCGAAGATGAAGACCCATTCGGGCGCCAAGAAGCGTTTTCGCGTAACTGGCAGCGGCAAGATTATGAAGCAGCAGATCAACATGCGCCACAACCTGGAGCACAAGAGCTCACGCAGGACACGTCGCCTGAATCAAGATCAATTAGTTTCGCCAGCGGATTACAAGAAGCTGAAGAAGCAGCTGGGCTTTTAGGTAGAGGAGATAGAAAATGGCAAGAGTAAAAAACGCGGTCAATGCCCTAAAGAAGCGTCGCGTAGCTCTCGAGCGTGCACACGGATACCGTGGTCAGCGCTCCAGGCTCTACCGCATGGCCAAGCAGCAGATTCTGCACTCGCTGGTTTACGCATACAACGACCGTCGCAAGCGCAAGGGTGATTTCCGCAGACTGTGGATCTCTCGTATCAACGCTGCAGCTCGTCTAAACGGCATGACTTACAACCGTTTCATCCAGGGCCTTGCTTTGGCTGGAATTGAAGTTGACCGTCGCATCTTGGCAGACATGGCAGTGAATGATCCAAAGGCATTTTCTGCACTTGTTGCTAGTGCGAAGGCAGCCCTGCCAAAAGACGTGAACGCTAAAAAGGTCAGCTAGTGATTTCAGACCCCGGTTCAACCAGGGTCAAGGCGGTCAAACGACTTACGCAAAAAGATGCCCGGCAAGAAACCGGGCTCTTTTTGTTGGAGGGGCCGCAGGGACTCAAAGAGTTAGTGCACTATCCCGAGATTGTGCATGAAGTCTTTGTAACCGAAGCGGCTGCTAACCGTTACCAGCTTGAACTTGACGCTCTACAAAAAGCCGGTTGCAACATTGAAGTGACTTCCGACCGAGTGATGGAAAAGCTCTCTGAGACGCAAACACCGCAGGGGGTTGTCTCGGTAGTGCACCAGCAGCATGTTGAGATAACAGACATTCTCGACAGCAAGCCGAGATTGCTAGCGGTGTTTGACCGTATCCAAGACCCAGGTAACGCAGGAACTATCCTGCGAGCGGCAGATGCTGCGGGTGCCGATGGGGTCTTGTTCTCCACCGAGTCAGTAGACGTATATAACGGCAAGGTTGTTCGCTCAACCGCCGGTAGCTTGCTGCACCTTCCGGTGGCGGTGGGCTTGGATCTGAAAGAAACAGTTGCCGCTTTGAAGGCAGCCGGCCTGCAAGTTTTAGTCGCAGATGGCGGCGGCAGGTCGATCACCGATTTCAAGCCCGAAGAGCTTGCGAAGCCAACCACCTGGATTTTCGGTAACGAAGCCGGGGGAGTCACCCCCGCTCTGCTCGAGCTGGCTGACCACGTTGTCTCAATACCTATTTATGGGTCCGCAGAATCACTAAACCTTGCAACGGCCGCTTCTATTTGCCTCTACACCACTGCCTTCGCTCAGCAGGCTTCTCGCTAAACTTGTGCAGATGGCGGTCACTAATAAAGAGGTAAGCGAGGCACTCGCGGCTTCGCAGGAGTTGCTTCGATCGATCGACACCGCCCAGAAGCTGCGCGCCGCAAAGAATTCCTTGGTTGGTGAGGCTTCTCCACTGAGCCAGCTGTATTCCCAAATCAAGTCCCTGCCCGCAGAACAGCGAGCAGAAGCTGGGAAATTGGTTGGCGGAGCGAAGGGTGAGTTTGAAAAGGAATTCCAAGCTAAGGAAGCCGAGCTTGAAAAGATCGCTAGGTCCGAACAGCTTGCTCACGAGCGAGTGGACCTGTCCGCTGCCGGTTCGATAATTCCCCATGGTGCTCGGCACCCGCTTTCGCTGTTGATGGATCAAATCAGTGACGTGTTTGTTGGCATGGGTTGGGAAATTGCTGACGGACCTGAGCTCGAAAATGAGTGGTTCAACTTTGATGCGTTGAACTTCCATCCAGATCACCCGGCCCGAGCGATGCAAGACACATTCTTTGTTGCTCCGGTAGAAAATCACCTACTGCTCAGAACTCACACTTCTCCGGTTCAGATTCGTTCGCTACTTGACCGCGAGCTTCCGGTTTATGTTCTTTGCCCAGGAAGAGTTTTCAGAACAGATGAACTCGATGCAACACACACACCGGTCTTCCACCAGGTCGAAGGCCTAGCTGTTGACAAGGGTTTGACCATGGCAGATCTTCGCGGAACATTGGAACACTTTGCTCGGGTGATGTTTGGAGCAGACGCAAAGATTCGTTTGCGTCCAAGCTTTTTCCCTTTCACAGAACCTTCCGCTGAATTAGATGTCTGGCACCCGGGAGCTAAAGGCGGTGCTCGTTGGGTCGAGTGGGGCGGTTGTGGAGTGGTAAACCCAAACGTGCTGCTCGCAGCTGGCATCGATCCTGAGGTTTATTCCGGATTCGCATTTGGAATGGGAATTGAGCGAACTCTCATGTTCCGAAATGGCGTAACAGATATGCATGACATGGTTGAGGCAGACATCCGCTTCTCACGTCAGTTTGGTTCGGTGATCTAATGAAGGTCCCACTCAGTTGGCTGGCTGAATACGTCGAGTTAGTTGAAAACAATCCAAAATCCGTGATGGAGCAATTGGTGCGGGTTGGTATTGAAGAAGAATCAGCCATTGGCGGAGACATTTCAGGCCCGGTTGTTGTCGGAAAAGTTCTTGAATTTGTCGAGGAGCCGCAGTCAAACGGAAAGACCATTCGTTGGTGTCAGGTGCAAGTGGCGCCGGATGATCAGTCAGCGGTTGACGGCGGAGAGGGCATTCGAGGAATTGTTTGTGGCGCCAGGAACTTTGAGATCGGCGATAAGGTCGTCGTCTCTTTGCCTGGCTCGGTATTGCCAGGCGGCTTCTCCATTAGTGCTCGAAAGACCTATGGCCACGTTTCCGACGGAATGATTGCCTCTTCCAAGGAGCTCGGCCTCGGCGACGACCACGCTGGCATTTTGCGCCTTGGTGAAATCGGATTAGATCCAGAGCTTGGCGTCGATGCAATTGAACTGCTCGGCCTAGGGGAGTCAGCAGCTGAGGTAAATGTGACACCGGATAGGGGCTACTGCCTCTCTATTCGCGGGATTGCACGAGAGTATTCACATGCCACGGGAAAGAAATACAAAGATCCAGCAAGTTTGCTAAAACCGCTCTCAGGTCAAGGCTTCCCCTTGAGAGTGGAAGATTTATCCCCGATTCATGGCCAACCTGGTTGCTCGAGTTTTGTGCTTCTTGCAGTTGAGGGAATTGATGCAAAAGCTCCAACTCCGGCGTGGATGGCAAACCGACTAAAGCTTTCGGGAATGCGCTCCATCTCAATTGCGGTAGACATCACCAACTACGTCATGCTTGAACTTGGGCAGCCATTGCACGCTTATGACCTTGAGAAACTAACTGGCGGGATAACTGTTAGACGCGCCAAGCAGAGCGAACTGATAACCACCTTGGACAGTAAGCAAAGAAAGCTTGACAGCGAAGACCTTTTGATTTGCGACGAGTCTGGGCCGATCGGCATAGCAGGTGTGATGGGAGGCGCTTCCACCGAAGTAAGTGAAACGACCACCAAGGTTCTTCTTGAGGCAGCAATTTTCGATCCGATTTCCATCGCCCGATCTGCCCGCAGACACAAACTACCTTCCGAGGCTTCCAAGCGCTTTGAGCGAGGAGTTGACCCAGAGGTAAGTGCAGTGGCTGCTCACCGTGCAGCAAAGTTGCTCGAGGAACTGGCGGGCGGAAAAATTTCAAAGCTAGGTTCAAATTACAGCCCTGCAGTTGAAAAAATCACGATCAGCCTTCCCAGTGATTTTCCTAGCAAGTTGGTCGGGTTTGAATTTTCTGACAAGCAGGTTGTTTCAGCACTAGAGATGATTGGCTGCGAGGTCAAGTCGAAGTCCAACAACTACCTTGTCACCCCACCAACCTGGCGACCAGATCTAAGGCACAAGACGGATTTAGTAGAAGAAGTTGCTCGCCTTATTGGCTATCACGAGATTCCATCAACTTTGCCCGTTGCCCCTCCTGGTCGAGGACTAACTCGGAACCAACACCTGAGGAGGAATATCCTGTCCTCCTTGGTTGGCGCTGGCATGGTTGAGGTATTGAACTATCCGTTTTTGTCGCCTGAGCAAAACAAGTTTTTCTCAAAAGATTTTGGAGTTGAACTCGAGAATCCGCTTCAGGCAGAATACGGGGAACTCAGGAAAGAATTATTGCCGGGGCTTCTGATGGCAGCAGCGAGAAACATTTCTCGCGGAATAACTGACGTGGCAATCGTTGAGGAAGGTTCAGTCTTCCACGCAACAAGCGCGGCTCCAGTATTGAATTTGCCAGTTGGCAATCAAAGACCAAGCCAAGAGACCCTGCAAATGTTGAATGATTCCATTCCCTCACAGCCGAGACATTTGGCAGGAGTTTTCACTGGCGACTGGGTTGGCGCATCACCAACTAACGCAGCGATCGAAGCTGGCTATCCACAAGCCATTTCGGCATTGCAGGTCGCTCTCAAAGCTGCTGGTGTTGGTTACAAACTTGATCAAATTGAACTCGATGGACTCCACCCTGGCAGATCTGCCAGGGTCTTGATCGGTGACAACGAGGTCGGCTTTGTTGGTGAGCTACATCCAGATCTTGCCCAGGAGCTTCACCTGCCAAGGCGAGTAGGTGTATTTGAGCTAGATCTTGACCGCGTTTACTCGCTAGCTCCGCAGGTCATTTCGGCGAGAGAAGTAATTGCCATGCCAGCGTTGACGCAAGACCTGTCATTGGTGGTTCCCGCCTCAGTTGCAGCGCAGGATGTGAGCAAGGTGATTACGGAAGCTGCGGGAGAGCTGCTTGAAACCATGCAGCTGGTAGATCAGTATCAAGGGGAAGGCATTGCCCCTGACAAAAAATCTTTGACGTTCTCGCTTGTATTTCGGGCAAAAGATAAAACTCTCACTCAGGCCGAAGCAAACGAAGTGAAGCTTGCAGCGGTTGCCGCCTGTGAGAGAGAATTTGGGGCGGAAATCCGGTCATGACACTCAAAGTCGCAGTTGCCGGAGCCAGCGGCTACGTTGGCGGAGAGCTGCTGCGTCTAATAGCGCAGCATCCTGATTTGGAAGTTGCAACCGTCACTGCAGGTGAAAATGCCGGTCAACCGCTAGCTTGTTTTCATCCTCACCTTGCGCGCTATTCGCATTTGGTGCTCAAAGAAACTTCAATGGAGACGCTCTCTGGGCACGATGTAGTTTTTCTGGCTCTTCCTCATGGAAAGAGTGCGGAGGTGGCGAGCAAGTTACCACAAGAGACATTGGTTATCGATTGCGGTGCTGATTATCGACTGCAATCAGCATCGGAGTGGGCAAGGTACTACGGCGGATCACATGCAGGCGCTTGGCCCTACGGTATGCCTGAGCTCACCTTGGCCCAGGGCGGCAAACTCCGCGGGCAATTGCGCTCCGCCAAACGTATTGCGGTTCCAGGTTGCAACGTAAGTGCTGTGACGTTGGCAATCGCCCCAGCTCTAACAGCTGGACTCATAAGCCCGGTCGATTTAGTGGCAACTTTATCTGTTGGAACGTCTGGCGCTGGCAGAAGCGCAAAGAGCGAGCTCTCTGCAAGTGAAATGGCAGGTAATGCTCGGGCGTACTCGGTCGCAGGGTCGCACCGCCATATTCCTGAGATACTCCAAAACGTCGCGTTAGCTTCCGGCGAGAGTGGAACCATTTCCTTTACACCTGTGCTTGTACCGATTTCGCGAGGAATAATTGCAATCGTCAATGCGGTCCCCACAAAGAGTTTCTCGGCAGAAAGTCTGTCTGAGATTTATCAGGACGCCTACGGAGATGAGCACTTTGTTCGCTTCATGCCTTCCGACAGGCTCCCAGCAGTGAAGAACGTGGTTGGCTCTAACGCCGCTGAGGTATGGGCGGGCTTTGATGAAAGAGCAAATCGAGTTGTGTTTGTTTGCGTCTTGGACAACTTGGTTAAAGGAACCGCGGGAGCTGCGATACAGAGCATGAACTTGGCGCTAGGTCTAGCGGAAACAACGGGACTGAGTGCAGATGGAGTTGCTCCTTGAGCGTTACTTTCCCAAGGGGTTTCTTAGCTGCTGGGGTAGCGGCTGGACTCAAAGCCAGCGGCAACTCTGATGTAGCTCTGGTGGTGAATCAGGGACCAATGTTCGCTGCATCAGCTGTTTTTACCTCTAACCGTTGCAAGGCAAATCCCATTTTGTGGTCAATGGAAGCCATCAAGGATCAGTCCGCCCGGGCGATTCTATTGAATTCGGGCGGAGCGAATTGCTACACCGGTCCCATCGGTTTTCAAACCACTCATAAATCTGCTGAGCTAGTGGCAGAACTATTGGAGTGCTCCGCTCAAGATGTACTCGTTTGTTCAACTGGAATCATTGGCGAACAGCTGGACAGACAGAAACTACTGAGCGGTGTACAGCAAGCTAATGAATTGCTGTCGGAAGATGGCGGTGAAGAAGCTGCTCGGGCCATCATGACAACCGACACAGTTCCTAAACTGGCGACAATTGAATCCTCGAGTGGTTGGCGAATTGGCGGAATGGCTAAAGGCGCCGGCATGCTGGCGCCTGCTCTGGCCACGATGCTGGTCGTGATTACAACCGATGCAATCATTTCGCCTCGAAAGCTGCAGGAGGCACTCACCAGCTCTGTGCGCATTAGTCTCAATCGCCTCGACTCAGACGGCGCAACCTCCACCAACGACCAGGTGACCTTGCTTGCCTCTGGCGCATCGGGAATTGAGGCTGAAGTTGAGGAGTTTGAACAGCTGCTGTCATCACTGTGCCTAGATTTGGCGCGTCAGCTGATGCAGGATGCCGAAGGTGCATCACACAACATCTATATAGAGGTTTCAGGCGCCGAGTGCGAGGAGGATGCCGAGGAAGTGGCAAGGGCAATAGCAAGAAATAACTTGTTCAAGACGGCTATCTATGGCAACGACCCGAACTGGGGCAGAATTCTTGCTGCTATCGGAACCACTCAGGCAACATTTGACCCGTACAACATCGATGTTGCAATAAACGGGGTACTAATTTCCTCTAAGGGCGCTCCTGCCGAAGATAGATCTACGGTCGATCTTTCACCTCGAGATGTTCAAATTGCAGTAAATCTGAACTCGGGAGACTGCTCCGCTACTGTGCTAACTAACGACTTAACTGTCGCCTACGTCCAAGAGAACAGTGCATACTCGAGCTAATGATTGAACTAAATCCAGACAGTGAAATGGCGCGAGTCAAAGCGGAGACGCTAATTGAGTCTCTTGATTGGTTGCGGCAGTTTCATGACAAGGTCATTGTTATCAAATTCGGTGGCAATGCCATGGTTGATGAGGCCTTGCAGAAAGCTTTTGCTCAAGATGTTGCTTATCTGCGCTACGTGGGTATCAAGCCGGTAGTTGTTCATGGCGGCGGGCCTCAGATTACTGCGCGACTGGCCGAACTAGGAATCAAGTCCGAGTTTCGAGCGGGCATGCGAGTTACCGACGAACAATCAATACCTGTTATTAGAGATGTATTGCGTAATCAGATCGGTGCTCAGCTGGCTACTTTGATCGAAGAAGCAGGCGCGAAAGCTCAGGTTTTATCGGGAGAAGACGAGAATCTGTTCAAGGCGATTGTTGTTGCGGGTGAAACTAAGGATGGACCGGTTGACATTGGCTTGGTTGGTGAGGTCAGATCGGTAAATCCAAGATCGGTTCTGCAGGCAATTGACTCTTCGGTAGTGCCAGTCATCTCTTCGATTGCACCAACTGTGGAGGGGCAGGTGCTCAATGTCAATGCCGATCTTGCTGCTGCAGCGTTGGCAGTCGCTGTTGGAGCTGAAAAGCTAATGGTGCTAACTGATGTGCAGGGCCTTTACTCTGATTGGCCAAACAAAGACTCACTCATTTCAAGCATTTCAGCCGAAGAGTTGAGGGAGCTGCTACCAACTTTGGAAAGTGGAATGATCCCCAAGATGAAAGCTTGCCTGAGCGCAATCGAGGGCGGAGTGCCAAAAGCCCACATCATTGACGGACGAACCCCACACAGCATATTGTTGGAGGTCTTTACTAGATCTGGTATTGGAACTCAGGTGACGAGGTAGCGATGGCAAGGCATTTTCTAAAGGACGATGACATAACCCCTGCCGAGCAGTCTGAGATTCTTGACCTGGCTGCCAAGCTCAAGGCTGATCGATTTTCCGCTAAGCCCTTCGCGGGTCCGCAGACTGTTGCAGTCATCTTCGACAAGACTTCCACGAGAACCAGGGTGTCCTTCGCGGTCGGGATTTCTGATCTGGGCGGCGTCCCACTAATCATGGACAGTGGGGTCAGCCAGCTTGGCAAAAAGGAATCTGTCGCCGACACAGCCAAGGTATTGGATCGACAAGTGGCCCAGATTGTTTGGCGAACCTATGCCCAGTCGGGCCTAGATGAAATGGCAGCCAACTCAAAGGTGTCAGTAATCAATGCACTGAGCGACTCATGGCATCCATGTCAACTTCTCGCTGATTTGATGACAATTCGGGAAAAACTGGGAAACACTCAGGGTAAGAAGCTTGCGTACATTGGTGATGCCGCGAACAACATGGCTAACAGCTATCTAGTTGCCTGCGCAATGGCGGGGATGAGCGTCAGTGTTGCAAGCCCTGCCGGCTATGAACCCGATGCGAAGGTTGTGGCAAGAGCTCGAGAGATTGCCGCCTTTGCTGGGGGAGAAATTGTTGTCACAACGGATCCAGCGGTAGCAGTGTCTGATGCAGATGTGATTGCCACCGACACCTGGATTTCGATGGGAATGGAACAAGAGGCAGAGCAACGCAAACGAGACTTTTCTGGTTTCACGGTTGATAGCGATTTGATGGCCAAGGCAAAGCCGACAGCAATCTTCCTGCACTGCCTTCCTGCCTATCGTGGGTTTGAGGTTTCGGCTGAGGTCCTGGACGGCCCGCAATCAGTTATTTGGGATCAAGCGGAGAATCGCCTGCATGCACAGAAGGCGCTGATGGCTTGGTTGGCTAAGCAAAACTAGACTTTAGGGGTCCAAGGAGAGCCATGACTGAAGCAAGAGATGCCCTATGGGGTGGCCGCTTCGCTAGTGGTCCGTCCGATGCGATGGCTGCGCTATCGAAGTCAACTCATTTTGACTGGCGCCTTGCTAAGTATGACCTGCTGGGTTCTGCTGCCCATGTCAAAGCACTCGCCCAGGCCGGCATCGTCAGTGAAGAAGAGCGCGATGTTTTGCTCAGGGCTATCGAAGAGCTCGCTAAACGGATCGACCAAGGGATGTTCACATTCCGCGCTGAGGACGAGGACGTCCACTCTGCTTTAGAACGCGGTCTGATTGAGATTGCGGGCAATGAGGCTGGCGGCAAGGTTAGAGCAGGCAGAAGCCGAAACGATCAGATCGCGACCCTCATTCGCCTGTTTGCACTCGATGCCTCTAAAGCCATCGAGGATCAACTGCTTTCTTATCTGGATGCGCTTTGCTCTAAGGCTGAGGAGTACATGGGTGTAGCTATGGCCGGGCGAACCCACTTCCAACACGCTCAGCCGATCTTGCTCTCTCACCATCTTTTGGCCCACGCCTGGCCGCAAGTTAGAAACCTGCAGCGCCTTGAGGACTTGCGAAAGCGACTGAAGAAGTCTCCCTACGGTTCAGCGGCGCTCGCCGGAAACACTTATGGCCTTGATGCTCAATTGGTAGCGGGGGAGCTGGGCTTTACGGAGCCAACCGAGAACTCGATTGATGCCACCGCATCTCGAGACCTAGTTGCAGAGTTCACCTTTGTGTTGGCCATGATCGCAGTTGACCTATCCAGGATTGCAGAGGAGATCGTCATCTGGTCCACCGCAGAGTTTGACTATGTGAAACTCTCCGATCAGTTCTCAACCGGATCTTCAATAATGCCGCAAAAGAAAAACCCGGATGTAGCAGAACTGGCCCGCGGAAAATCGGGTCGAGTGATTGGAAATTTGGCAGGGCTGCTCAGCACCTTGAAAGGCCTTCCGCTTGGTTACAACCGAGACCTGCAGGAGGATAAGGAAGCGATCTTTGATTCTTTTGACACACTGATGCTTGTTCTGCCCGCCTTCACGGGCATGATTGCAACCCTCGAGTTCAACCGTTCTCGTCTGCAGGATCTTTCAGTTGCCGGGTTCTCAATGGCAACTGACGTTGCTGACTATTTGGTTAGACAGGGTGTTCCATTCAAAGATGCCCACGAAGCAGTTGGAAAGCTCGTAGTGTTCTGCGAAGAAAATGGACTAGAGCTTGATCAGCTCTCGCGCGAGCAGTATGAGTCAATCTCTCGCCAGCTCAAGCCAGAGCTAAAGGACGTTTTGAATCTCAGCACAGCAATTGAGTCCCGGAACAGTGCCGGCGGCACATCCTCCAAGCAGGTAATTGAACAGCTGGTAAAGCTGCGTAAGTTAGCTGGAAAAGGAAAGCGCTAGTGGCTACCAAAGAAACTCTTGCTGCACAAAAGAATGATTCGAGCTTCGCTCACATTCTCGATGAGCTTAAGTGGCGCGGTCTGGTCGCACTGTCAACAGATGAAGCAGAACTGCGAAAAGCTTTAGATAAAGAAATTACTTACTACTGCGGTTTTGATCCAACTGCGCCTTCTTTGCACCTTGGAAATTTGGTGCAACTTCTGACAATGCGCCGGTTGCAACTTGCAGGTCACAATCCACTTGCCTTAGTGGGAGGAGCAACTGGTCTGATTGGCGATCCGAAGCCAACTGCCGAGCGAACTCTGAATGATAAAAAAACCGTTGCTGACTGGGTCAACAAATTGGCAGATCAAACAAAGCGCTTTTTGGATTTCGAAGGAAAGCACGGAGCCAAAATTGTCAACAATTTGGACTGGACTGAAAAGTACAGCGCCATTGAATTCCTTCGCGAAGTGGGAAAGCACTACCGAGTTGGCAAGATGCTTTCTAAGGATGCGGTTAGTGCAAGGCTGAACTCTGACGCTGGTATTAGCTATACAGAATTCAGCTATCAGATTCTTCAGGGACTGGACTTTCTCGAGCTATATCGTCGACACGGCTGCGTATTGCAAACCGGTGGAAGCGATCAGTGGGGAAACCTAACTTCCGGGACTGATCTGATTCATAAAGTCGAAGGCAAGTCGGTTCATCTGATCGCTACCCCTTTGATCACAAATGCCGATGGCAAGAAGTTTGGCAAGAGTGAGGGAAATGCCATTTGGCTGGAGGCAGAACTCACCAGTCCCTATGCGATGTATCAGTTCTGGCTAAATACTGACGATGCCGATGTGGTTGACCGACTGAAGGTTTTCACCTTCCTTACCAAGGATGAAATTGAACAGTATGCAGTGGCCGTCAAGACTGAACCACAGGCAAGAGCTGCCCAGAAACGCCTTGCACTTGAAGTTACAGAATTGGTTCACACGAAAGAAGATGCCCTTGCTGCCGAGTCAGCGTCTGCGGCACTCTTTGGAGCAGGAGATCTTGCTGCTTTGGGGGAGAAGACGCTCCGCTCTGCATTGCAGGAGCTACCCAATGCCCAATTACCCAAGGGAACCAGCGTTGTGCAGGCACTGGTTGTAACCGGATTAGCTGAGTCCAACGGGGCCGCCAAGCGCGCTATTCAGCAGGGATCGGTCAGCGTCAACAAGGTTAAAGTCGAGGTTGAAGATGCCCTGGTCAATTTTGACCTGGCTGGCAACATGGCCGTTTTGGCTAAGGGGAAAAAGAACTTGGCGGGGCTATTTTTGGGCAAATGACACGCCCGGATTTCGCCCATTTGACGAGCCAGAAACAACTAACTAAGATTTTGCAAGTTGTCCAAAGTCTGGTGAATCACTCTTAGATTCCTAGCTCAAGAACAACATTCCATGACAAAAAATGCCCCTTGTTTGGGGTCATTTTTGCGTCTAGGATTTAGGTCCGCCGAGGCCCGCTTCACCGCGTAATTACTGGGAAACCAGGGATTGACAGGGGTTGCACAATCGGTAGACTTGGGAAGTTGCTCTGCGCAGGACTCGAAAGAGAAATCGCAGACGCATCCGATCTTTGAGAACTCAACAGCGTGCACAATGTCGATGCCAAAAACCTCGGCTGAAATTTGTATTTCAGCAGAGATTCCTTTTGGATAAAACAGAATTGTCAGCAAGACAGTTCATTAGCCAAATCAAATTGATCACATCATTTCCGATGTGTTCGTAAAGCTTCACTCTTAGTAGTGAAAAAAATCTTTACGGAGAGTTTGATCCTGGCTCAGGACGAACGCTGGCGGCGTGCTTAACACATGCAAGTCGAACGATGAAGCTGGAGCTTGCTCTAGCGGATTAGTGGCGAACGGGTGAGTAACACGTGAGCAATCTGCCCTTGACTCTGGGATAACTGCGGGAAACTGTAGCTAATACCGGATACTTTCACCGG
>JACCDV010274718.1_pt1 | contig 16625 bp, 20 predicted proteins | sample 7446131 | NCBI WGS metagenome assembly JACCDV01 (sample SAMN15323448, study PRJNA562643) | freshwater metagenome | isolation source: river surface water | place: USA:Blue River Watershed | collected 2017-08-17 | reverse complement strand
TCAATGTGCTGACCCGTACCAAGCTCAAAACAGAAGACCGTCAAGCCGAGTTAGTCCAAGCCGCTTTGGATTTAGCGGCTATGAAAAGTCCTGCAGAGATCACGACAGGTGACCTGGCACAGGCCATCGGGATCACGCAGGGTGGCGTGTTCAAGCACTTCGAGAGTAAGGAAGCGATTTGGCTGGCGGTGCTCGATTGGGCACACCAGACCTTGATTGGAAGATTGCAGCAGGTAGCGCAGGCACAACAGACCAGCGCTTTGCAGGCATTGCGCGCAGTTTTCACGGCCCACATCGGTTTTGTGCAGACATACCCCGGAGTTCCACGGCTGATTTTTCAGGAGCTACAGCATGCCAAGCCTACGGCACTTAAGGGCAAGGTTCAGCTGCTCATGGCCGACTACCGTGGCTTGGTTGCCGGATTGCTGGCACAAGCGCATGAGGAGGGTCTGATCACAGCCGAGGTGGATCCCAAGGGTGCTGTCGTTCTTTTCATGGGGGCTGTTCAAGGACTGGTCATGCAGTCACTCGTCACAGGCAGCCTTAAAGACATGGCACGCCAGGCCCAGGCGGTTTTCAACATTTACGAGGCCGGTTTGCTGTTGCAGTCTGTGGCCGAATCAAGGAAGCGCAAATGATCCTCTTCAAATTCAACAAGCGACAGGTCCTGATCGTCCTCGCCCTTGCAGCTGCGGTGCTTGCATTCGGACTCATTGTCTTTCGCATGGGGCCGTTGGCTCCCACCAGAATCACCGTCGCACAGGCCAGCAACGAGCGCCTGACGCCGTCGGTGTTCGGCATTGGCAGTGTGGAAGCTCGCCAGAGCTGGCTCATGGGGCCGACGGTGGCGGGCCGCGTGCTGCACGTGCATGTCGATGTGGGACAGACGGTCAAGGCCGGACAACTCTTGGCTGAGATGGACCCAGTGGACCTGGACCAGCGCCTGCAGGCGCAGGATGCTGCCCTGACCAAGGCGATCAGTGTTGAAGCGGCAGTTAACGCCCAGGTGGCCGACGCCCAAGCCCGACGCGCATTGGCCATGACTAACCTGAATCGGCAGAAGGAACTGGCCCGGCAAAACTTCATCAGCCCCTCGGCTCTGGAAGGCAGGGAGCAGGAGCTGCAGTCTGCCGATGCTGTGCTGGCGGCGGCGCAAGCCAACTTGCAGGCAGCCAAGCAGGACACCCGTCGTCTGCAGTCCGAACGCGCAGCAGCATCGCTTCAAAAACAGAACACTCGTTTGCTCGCTCCAGCCGATGCCGTGGTGATCAGCCGAGATGCCGAATCAGGCAGTACGGTGGTTGCCGGACAACCGGTGCTCCGACTGGCCAACCCCGCCAGCCTCTGGGTCAAGTTGCGGGTAGACCAGGCTCGGTCAACTGGGCTGGCTGTCGGCTTGCCAGCCCAAATTGTGTTGCGCTCACGGCCACAGCAGGTTCTGGCAGGCAAAGTGGATCGGGTTGAGTTGCAGGCGGACGCTGTGACAGAAGAGCGGATTGCGCAAGTGGCGTTCGAGCAGATTCCTGCGGCGCTTTCGATTGGCGAGATGGCTGAGGTCACTCTCCAGCTCCAGCCGACCGAGCAGGGGTTGGTGGTGCCGCTGGCCAGTGTACAGACCCATCAGGGCCGCACAGGCGTATGGCGTCTCAAAGACGGCGCACTCGATTTTGTGCCTGTCCAATGGGGGGCGTCCAGCCTGGACGGGCGCGTACAGGCGATCAGCGGCTTGTCATCAGGCGATACGGTGGTGGTGTACAGCGAAAAACCGCTGTCCGCAGGGACGCGCTTCAAGGTGGTCGATACGCTCGTGACAAAGGCCAAACCATGATCAGCCTGGCGGCGCGGGACATTCAGCACAGTTGGGCCAAGTTCGTGCTCACCGGGCTGGGGCTGGGTTTGCTTATTGGTGTGACGCTGACCATGGCCGGTGTGTTTCGCGGTATGGTGGACGATGCGCAGGCTTTGCTGAACAACAGCGGCGCCGACTTGTGGGTGGTCCAAAAAGACACTCAGGGACCGTATGCCGAAGCTTCCAACCTCAAAGACGATGTGGTGCGCAGCATTGCGGGTATGCCCGGTGTTGCTATGGCCGCCAACATCACTTACTTCACCATGCAGGTCAAAGCCGTGGGAGGCAAGGAAGCCCGAGCCATGGTGGTCGGCATTGAGCCCGGTGCTGCCGGGTTGCCCGGCCAACCCGGCCATTTGCTGGCAGGTCGGCACCTCACGCGCAGCCACTACGAAGCAGTGGCAGACATCAAGACAGGGCTGTCGCTGGGCGACAAAGTTGAGATCCGGCGTCACACCTACGAAGTGGTGGGCTTGACGCGCCGCATGGTGTCCTCCGGTGGAGACCCGATGGTGTTCATTCCGCTCAAGGACGCTCAGGAAGCGCAATTCATCAAGGACAACGACGCCATCGTGAACGACCGGTCGCGCACAGCGGCCAACCCCGCGTTCAATCGGCCTGCGGTACCAGGCCTGCTCGATGCCGTGCAAAACCTGCAAACCAGCAGTCGCAACGTCAATGCGGTGCTGTTGCGCGTGACCGAGGGTTGGTCAGCTGCGCAGGTGGCCGAACCGATCCGGCGCTGGAAGCACTTGACCGTGTTCACCCGCGAGGACATGGAAGACATCCTGGTCGACAAACTGATTGCAACCTCGGCGAAGCAGATCGGCATGTTTCTGGCCATCCTGGCCGTGGTCAGTGCAGCGATTGTGGCCTTCATCATCTACACCATGACGTTAGGCAAGATTCGCGAAATTGCCGTTCTCAAGTTGATCGGCACCCGCAACCTGACCATTGCGTCCATGATCCTGCAACAGGCCCTGGGCCTCGGTGTGATCGGCTTTGTGGTGGGCAAAGTGGCCGCTACCCTTTGGGCACCAGTCTTTCCAAAGTTCGTTCTTTTGCTAACGCAAGATGCCGTGTTGGGCTTTATCGCCACCATGCTCATTTGCACTCTGGCAAGTACCCTGGCCATCCGGATTGCCCTGCGCGTCGATCCTGCACAGGCCATCAGTTGAGGCGCGCCCCATGAACAGCACACCAGGCGGTATCCGCATCGAAAACCTGCGCAAGGTCTATGGCCATGGCGACACTGCCGTGGAAGCGCTCAAGAACGTCAACATGCAGGTCGCGCCGGGCGAGGTGGTGGGCTTGGTGGGGCCATCGGGCTCGGGCAAGAGTACCTTGCTCAAATGTCTCGGTGCGATCATTGAGCCCACGTCCGGGCGCATGACGCTAGGCGATGAAGTCATCTACGACAATGGCTGGAAGACGCCCGATCTGCGCGCCCTGCGCCGCGACCGGATCGGATTTGTGTTTCAAGCGCCCTATCTGATTCCGTTTCTGGACGTGACTGACAACGTGGCCCTGCTACCCATGCTGGCAGGTGTGCCCAATGCAAATGCGCGGCAGCGCGCACTGGAATTGCTCGATGCCCTGGACGTGGCGCACCGCGCCCAGGCCGAGCCTGCACAACTCTCAGGCGGCGAGCAGCAACGGGTGTCGATTGCCCGTGCGCTGGCCAACAAGCCACCGGTGATCCTGGCCGACGAGCCCACGGCCCCGCTGGACAGCGAACGCGCCCTGGGCGTGATGCGTATCCTCAACAACATGGCGCGTCAGGCGCAAACGGCCATCATCGTTGTGACCCACGATGAGAAGATCATTCCGACTTTCAAGCGGATTTATCACATTCGTGATGGTCAAACGGTAGAGGAGCAAGGTGAGGGAAGATCACTGGATTAAGTTCGAAATCTCAATGGGAAGCTTTTGCAAATATACGATCGCACTGGTCACGAATGACTGCTTAGCCTAATGACCAATGTCTCCTGTGGGTCGGATAGAGACGGTCGCCTCTGAGCGACTCGGTCCGGCCAATAGCCGTCACTCAAGACTCACCAAGCAAGCATTTTTGCCGCCACGCTGCCGGATTGCTAGTTTTAGATTGCTTTTCAACAGTCATGGTGTTGTCATATATTTCCACGATAATAGAAAGATGGAAGAAAAAAACGTTGTCAAAGCCCTCGCTGCGTTAGCGCAGGCTAACCGCCTGCAAGTTTTCCGCGCCTTGGTGGTTGTGGGTCAACAAGGTGCAACGCCTGGGCAACTGGGTGAGCGCTTGGGTGTCCCCAATGCCACGCTGTCATTTCATCTCAAGGAGTTGATGGGCGCTGGCCTGATCAGCCAGGAACGCAGCGGACGCAACCTGATCTACCGAGTCGAGTTCACACAAATGAACGAAGTGCTCGCCTACCTCACCGAAAACTGCTGCCAAGGCGCTGAGGCTTGTCTCGACGCTTCGGCCACCACCTGTCACTGCTGAAAGAACTCTCATGAAACGATTCCACGTCCATCTCCACGTTCAAGACTTGCAAGCAAGCATCGCCTTTTACTCGCGCCTGTTCTCTGCCGCACCTACTCGGATTGAATCCGGCTATGCCAAATGGATGCTCGAAGATCCGCGAGTCAATTTCGCGATCTCCACGCGTGGTAGCAAGCCTGGCCTGGACCATCTGGGTTTTCAGGTAGACAGCGCCGAGGAGCTGTCCGAAATGAAGGCTGCTGCTCAAAGCGCCGACATGGCCTTGCTCGATGAAGGCGAGACCACTTGCTGTTACGCACGTAGCGAAAAGCACTGGATCACAGATCCGCAGGGTATTGCTTGGGAGCATTTCCACACGCTTGGCGACATTCCCGTCTTCAATGAGGCAGGACAGTCCGAGTCTGGTGCGGCTTGTTGTGTCCCTGCACAGCCTGCGGCAGCGTCTTGCTGCACGCCCCAAAGCACTGCTACCGCGAGCTGCTGCTCACCCACATCTTCCAAAACTTCTTGCTGCTGAATGAACACGATGACGACCGAAACAAAACCCTTGAACGTCCTTTTTTTGTGTACCCACAACTCTGCCCGAAGCATCTTGGCTGAGGCCTTGCTCAACCATATTGGACGTGGCCGCTTTAATGCGTTCTCAGCCGGTAGCAGTCCGCGCGACAACCAAAAGCCTAACCCTCTGGCCATTGAGACGCTTGTAAAAGCAGGAATTTCGACCGATGGCCTGTACAGCAAGAGCTGGGATGAGTTCGCCAAACCCGACGCGCCGAAAATGGACCTGGTCATCACGGTCTGCGATAACGCCGCTGGTGAAGTCTGCCCCTACTGGCCGGGGCAACCGGCTACCGCACATTGGGGCTACGCTGATCCGTCCGAAGGAGACGTCAGCGATGATCAAAAACGTGAGGCATTCAAGCAAACTCTGCACCTCATCCGCAAGCGGCTAGACATCTTCGTGAATCTGCCACAGGCCAGCCTGAGCAAGCTGTCTATCGAAAAAGTTGCCCGAGATTTGGCCAACGACAAGGACTCGGTATGAGCGTGCAGTGTGAAGTGACGGCGAAAGTTGCCGCCCAGGCACCAATGAGCCTCTTCGAGCGCTATCTGACACTTTGGGTCTTTATTTGCATCATCTTGGGAATCGCGCTCGGTCAATTCTTTCCGAGTGTGTTTCAGGTTGTTGGCTCGATGGAAGTGGCGCAAGTCAATCTGCCCGTGGGTCTGCTGATCTGGGTGATGGTCATCCCCATGCTGGTGAAGGTGGATTTCGGGGCCTTGCACGAGGTTCGCCAACATGTGAAAGGCATCGGCGTGACGCTCTTCGTGAACTGGCTGGTCAAGCCGTTCTCGATGGCGTTTCTAGGCTGGCTGTTCATCCGCCATTGGTTTGCGCCATTGCTGCCCGCCGACCAGCTTGACAGTTACATCGCCGGACTGATCCTGCTGGCTGCTGCGCCTTGCACGGCCATGGTGTTCGTATGGAGTCGTCTGACAAACGGTGATCCACTTTTCACGCTGTCACAGGTCGCGCTCAACGACACGATCATGGTGTTTGCTTTTGCGCCGTTGGTGGGTTTCTTGCTGGGTATCTCGGCCATTACCGTGCCTTGGGCCACCTTGGTGACTTCGGTCGTGCTGTACATCGTGATCCCTGTGCTGCTGGCTCAGTGGTGGCGCAAGTCACTGATGGCCAAAGGGCAAGAAGCCTTTGATGTGGTCATGGCCAAGATTGGCCCCTGGTCGATCACTGCACTCCTGGCCACACTTGTGCTCTTGTTTGCCTTCCAAGGTGAAGCCATTTTGGCCCAGCCGTTGGTCATTGCGCTGCTGGCGGTGCCGATCCTGATTCAGGTTTTCTTCAATTCGGCGCTGGCCTACTGGCTCAACCGCCAACTCGGAGAAAAGCACTCGATCGCTTGCCCCTCCGCCTTGATTGGTGCCTCGAACTTTTTCGAACTCGCTGTGGCTGCCGCCATCAGTTTGTTTGGATTTCAGTCGGGGGCTGCCTTGGCCACGGTTGTCGGTGTCTTGATTGAGGTGCCTGTGATGTTGTTGGTTGTGCGTGTCGTGAACAACAGCAAAAATTGGTACCAACAAGGGACAGGTCAATCGGTATGAACGACATCACCATCTATCACAACCCCAAATGCGGGACCTCGCGCAACACGCTGGCCATGATCCGAAACTCGGGCATTGAGCCAAACGTAGTGCTATATCTGGAAAATCCACCAGACAAAAGAACGCTGGAGACTTTGATCGCTGCGATGGGCAAGGGTGTTCGTGCGCTATTGCGTCAAAAGGGAACACCATACGAGCAATTGCACTTGGACGATCCGAAATGGACGGATGCGCAGTTAATCGACTTCATGCTGGAGCATCCGATTCTGATCAACCGTCCCATCGTCGTCACTCCATTGGGAACTCGTCTTTGCCGCCCTTCAGAAGAGGTTCTTGATCTGCTGCCGCAACCCCAAAAAGGCGCCTTCACTAAAGAAGATGGCGAGATGGTGATCGATGAGCAAGGGCAGCGAGTTCAGCCAGGCGAGTGATAGTCATGGAGAAGTCTTCGTCTTGTCTGGATACCGCGTGGAGACACTACGTGCCTGAGCTTCGCGCGTGGATGAGACGGCGCCTCAGTCAGCCCCAAGATGTGGACGACATGATGCAAGACTTGTTCATCAAGGCGATGAATCAAGGCGGCAAGTTCTGCGATATCGTCAACGTTCGGGCATGGCTTTATGAAGTCGCACGCAACGCGATAGCAGATCGTATGAAGGTCAAGCGTGAGATGGTGGAACTTCCCGACGATCTTGTCTCGCAAGATGAAGATGTTGCTGTGGTGGACATGCTTACAGCATGTTTGCCCAGGGTGCTGTCAGAGCTGAATGATGCGGACCGAGACGCCCTCGTAAAGTGTGACATCGAGGGCATGTCGCAGGCAGTCTTTGCCGAAAAAATGGGCATCAATCTCAGTACAGCAAAGTCTCGGCTTCAAAGGGCACGGCAAAAATTACGCGAACGCATGAGTTCGGCCTGTCAGGTCAAGCTGGACGAGCTTGGTCATGTTCAGGATTTTGTGCCCCGACCCACACTTGACCCATCTCAAGTCAAAAATTACTGAGAAATTTGCGTCTTTTTAGGAGGATCATCGTCTACATAGATATGACCTCCATCGCACACACCCTCAAAAGCTGGTCCATTCGCCAACCCGTTGCATTTTTGGCCGTTGCGGCCGTGGTTTGGCTGGCCATTTACAAATCGCTGAATGCGGCTTCGGAGGGGATAGTTTCGTGGCTACCCGTAGACAGGGCTAGCCATTTGGGCGGTGCGTTGCAATTCTTTTTCTACGACACCCCCAAGGTGCTCATGCTGCTCACGGCCGTGGTGTTTGTCATGGGCATGGTCAACAGCTATTTCACGCCTGAGCGCACTCGTGCCATCCTGGCTGGCCGCTCGGAAGGTCTGGCCAACATCATGGCAGCCTCCTTGGGGATCGTGACCCCGTTTTGCTCATGTTCTGCCGTTCCGCTCTTCATTGGGTTTGTGCAGGCCGGTGTTCCGCTTGGCGTGACGTTTTCTTTTTTGATCTCCGCGCCCATGGTCAATGAGGTTGCGCTGGCCATGTTGTTTGGGTTGTTTGGCTGGAAGATCGCTTTGCTTTACTTGGGACTTGGGCTTTCCGTGGCCATCGTGGCAGGCTGGATCATCGGTCGACTCAAGATGGAGCAGTATTTGGAAGACTGGGTGCGGGACATGCCTAGTATGCACGCTCTATCGGATCAGAATGCTTTGACCCTGAGTGAACGCATTGAGGCTGGGTTTGCCAGCGTCCATGAGATCGTCGGCAAGGTCTGGCCTTGGATATTTGCAGGTGTCGCGATTGGAGCAGCCATCCATGGCTGGGTACCAGAGGATTTCATGGCCTCGATCATGGGGCGTGAAGCTTGGTGGTCGGTTCCATTGGCTGTACTGATCGGTGTGCCGATGTACACGAATGCGGCAGGGGTGATTCCGATTGTTCAAGCCCTGCTGGCTAAAGGAGCAGCGCTGGGTACGGTGCTGGCTTTCATGATGAGTGTGATTGCGCTGTCTTTGCCCGAAATGATCATCTTGCGTAAGGTGTTGAAACTTCGTCTGATCATGGTGTTTGCGGGCGTTGTCGCTACAGGCATCTTGATTGTCGGATTTGTTTTCAATGCGGTGATTTGAGTCAACACTGCGCGCGAACTCAATACGAATTACGGAGACATTTGCATGCGTCAACTTATTTTGAAGGGTTTCCTTGAGAAACGTCTGAAGAAGTCTGCTCTTATGGTTGTGGGGCTTGCTACAGCATGGGCCGCTCATGCCCTGGAGATCAGCTTCAAACCTGTTGCACCCGGGGTGTATGCCTATGTGGGTGACACGGAGGGGCGAACCTACGACAACGAGGGCCTCAATGCCAACATTGGTTTGGTGGTCACCTCAGCCGGATCGGTTCTGATTGACTCAGGCGCAACCTTCAAAACAGGCAAAGCGATCGCCGATGCGGCCAAACTGGTAACACCACAACCCATCCGTTGGGTGATCAACACCGGCGGGCAAGACCACCGCTGGTTGGGTAATGGCTACTTCCAATCCGCCGGGGCTGAAATCATCGCGCACGCCAACGCCCAAGCTGACATGAAAGCTCGTGGGACAGAGCAACTGCGTGCCAATGCGACCGTTCTCAAAGAAAAACAAGACGGCACTGAGCCGGTTTATGCCACGCGCTGGTTGCAGGGTTCTGAAAATACGCTGGAGCTTGGCGACGTTCGAATGCAATTCGTGTATCGCCAAGGCGGGCATACACCAGGCGACATGATGGTTTACCTACCTGCGACAGGTGTGGTGTTCACAGGCGATGTTGTCTACGTCGATCGCATCTTGGGATTGCACCCGGTGAGTAAAACCAAAGCCTGGCTCAGCAGCTTCGAGGCGCTGGAGGCGCTCCAACCCCGAGTTGTTGTGCCTGGGCATGGCCAGGTCACCGATCTGGCGCAGGCGCAGCGCGACACTGGCCGCCTTTTGAAGGATTTACGAGCGCACATTGGCAAAGCGGTTGATGCGGGAACTGACATCAGTGCGGCAGTCAAGAGCTTTGATGCCACCCCCTTCAAACATCTCAAACATGTGGACGTGTGGCTGCCTCAGTTGGCCAACCTGACGTATCTGGAAATGGAACAAGAGTAGCTACCCCGCACAGCGCATTCGCAGTTCAAAAATTTCATTACCTTTCAACCACTCAAGGAGTCACCATCATGGACATCAAAGTACTGGGTACAGGCTGCACGAATTGCAAAAACACCATTGCACTGATTGAACAAGTTGCCCGCGAAAAGGGCGCTGCCATCACAATGGCCAAAGTTGAAGAATTGCGTGACATCATGAGCTATGGCGTCATGTCCACCCCAGGTGTCGTTATTGATGGCAAGGTGGTGCATGCTGGTGGTGTGCCCAGCCGAGACAAAATTGAAAAGTGGTTCGCTGCATGATGTCGAAATCACTTGCGATCTCCGGCTGATCACGGGTCTATTTGGAGACAAGATGATGCACGAAGTAACTCAACCTCAAAAGATGCGCTTTCATGTTGAGACAAAGCGTTTGAGTGCTCATGTCAGTCAAGCGAATTGTAAGCAGGCCAAGATTGATCTTGACACCGATCTATCCGGCAATCCAGACGCTTTTAATCCTGCGGAGTTGCTTTTGGCTGCATTGACCGCTTGTATGGTCAAAGGCATTGAACGGGTTGCGCCGATTCTCAAATTTCAATACCAAGGCGTCGAAGTTCAAGTGGACGGCGTTCGCCAGGATGTGCCACCAAAGATGGAGTCCATTCGCTACCGAATCGTTGTCGATACGCAGGAGTCCGACCAAAGGCTGAACCTGCTGCACGACAACGTAAAGAAGTACGGCACAGTTTTCAACACGGTATCTCCTGGTACGGACCTGCAAGGTGTTTTGGTTAGAAAAGCAGCCCATGAGTGAGCATCACAGCCATGACCACGGAGAAATCCGATTCGATCGAGCCTTTGCCATTGGCGTTTGTCTGAACCTGGCATTTGTGGGGATTGAGGCTTGGTATGGCTGGTCAACCGACTCGCTGGCTTTATTGGCAGATGCTGGTCATAACCTGAGCGACGTAGCGGGTCTGGTGCTAGCCTGGGGTGCCGTGCTCGTGGGCAGGCTCAAGCCCGACTCTCGCCACACATACGGTTGGCGTCGGGCGGGGATTTTGGCTGCTTTTATCAATGCCATCTTGTTGCTGGTGGCCATGGGGTCTTTGAGTCTGGAGGCGATCCAGCGGCTGAATTCACCAGAGGCTGTCAGTGGTGAAATTGTGATGGCTGTTGCCGCTGTCGGCATTGTGGTCAATGGCCTTACGGCTTGGCTCTTCATGAAGGGACGCCATCAAGACATCAATGTGCAAGGCGCGTTTGTACATATGGCTGCCGATGCGCTAGTTTCATTTGGCGTCGTTGTTGCCGGAGCGCTATCACTGTACATGGGTTGGGATTGGATCGATCCTGTGGTGAGCCTTGTGATCGCTGTAGTCATTGTGCTTGGCAGTATCGGGTTGCTCAAGCAGTCTGTTCACCTGCTTTTTGATGGCGTGCCGGAGGGCTTGAACCTCGACAGCATTCACGAGTTTCTTGAGGGGCAGGATGGCGTCAAGCAAGTCCTGGATCTGCATGTCTGGGCCATGAGTACGACGCAAGTGGCCATGACGGCCCATCTACTGATGCAGGAGGGCGTGGGTGGTGATGCTTTTCTGAAAAAAGTGTCGCAGGAACTGCACGCAAGATTCGGCATAGAGCATCTGACACTTCAACTGATGAATTCCCCGATAGGCTTAGCCTGCGTGCATGAAGAACATTGATGCAGATGATGGGATGCACTAGCAGCCACAACCGAGTATCAGGTTACCAATACTCATCCCCAAGACGATGCATAGATAATTAAGCCATGACTGAAATATTAAAATTTGGGGAAGATCACCCCGACTACCACGTTCGAGTGTTGAACGAGCGGGAAGCTCGTGGTGCTGCAGGGATCATGTTTGCCTTCGCGCTGGTCGCATTCATGAACGCGTGGTTCAAAGGTGACTTCACGCCAACGAAGTTGACCATCGTTGCCTTCTTCATCGATTTTTTTATCCGAGTCTTGGTGAATCCGCGTTATTCGCCAACGCTCATCATGGCCCGCTGGATGGTCAACAACCAGACCGCTGAGTATGTTGGCGCACCTCAAAAGCGCTTTGCTTGGGGCATTGGGCTGGTACTGGCCACGCTGATGATGTTCTTGGTGGTCATCCAAGATGTGCGTGGCCCTGTCAACATGATCACCTGCCTGATTTGCCTCATGCTTTTGTTCTTTGAGACAGCATTCGGCATCTGTATCGGTTGCAAGTTGTTCAACCTTTTCAACAAAGAAAAAGCGCAACTGTGTCCAGGCAATGTGTGTGAAATCAAAGACCGTGAATCCATACAAATGGTGAAACCCTCCCAAGCAATGATCGCCGCTGGCTATGTGGTGTTCCTGTTTGTAATGGCCCCCTTGTTGCATTCGACAACACCTGCATCCAGAAGCGTCGATCCAGTAGTCCAGTCGGCCCCCGTGAGCCCTATCGAAGAGGAGCGCTGTCGTGTCCCCGAGTTCGCCAAAAAGATAGGTCACGAGGAAAAGTGGAAATTGCACAACGGCTGTTGAGCGTCTGCTGGCTTGCACAAAATGGGAGAGAAAGCAGTGTTGGCCAAATTGTGAGAGTGGCAAACAGAGCAGGGCTCAAGCCTTTTCAGGTGGCCTGACCTGGGTTGAACTGCTCATGCCAAAAATCGGGTAGAGCATTTCGTGTGAACCACATCATGCTGACTTGCTGTGATTGTTTACCTTCCAGAATGTCCATCACCAGTGCTGGATCCAGTAGCGTCAGCCTTAGCAATTCATTGACCGTGCTCGGGTCAAGTCCTTCTACTTGGGCAATTTCTGAGCCGCTGCGTACCTCGCCTTCATCCAACAGCCGCTGCCAATAGTGGGCTCGGGCAAGGCCCTGGAACAAAGCAATTTGGCTGCTCTTGTTAATGCACTCGCCATTTAAGTGAGCTTCAGCCGTTTCGGGAGCCATCACCACGGTTTTGATGCCTGGACGGCGCTTGAGCTTATAGGGCTTGCGGGTGGTGATCCTAAAGGTGCCGCCGTTCATGTCGTCGCTGGTGGTCGTTTCGCTCATGTGGGCGTCTCCATTTCCAGAAACTCTGCGCCCGCTGTTTTGGGCTTCATGCTCTCCAGCAGTGGGAGCCAGTTATCTGTGCGCCAACTGACCTCAACCGTATCGTCATCATGGAGCGTGATCCGCTCTACCAGACTTCGGATGATGTGGCTTTTCACCTGATCAAAGTAGTTGTCCCAGATCTTCGCAGTGCGCTGCAAGATGAGCACGACTGCCTGCGGTTCTGGAATGCCAGGATTAATGGACTGGATGCGGTGCCAATATTGTGTGAGCATCGTGCCCGAGCGCAAGAAATCCAGCACCTGCTTGGTTACCTCTTGCTCGAGGGGTTCAGCCGGTTGGTTAGGAATGCGACTCTGGCTGGCACCTTCGTGCATCTTTTTGTTGTGCACGTAGTACCGATAGACCTTCCCTGATTTTTTTTGTGTCGCCATTGGCAGGTATAAGTCACCGCCAGGGCTGTAGATCAGACCACGCAACAGGAACTCGGTGCGCGCCTTCATGGCCCATGTAGCCTGGTTCTTGGCCTCGCTGGTGCGTGCCATCATCTGTTGCACGCAGTCCCATTTGGCCTGGTCAACCAAGGGTTGGTGGGCTCCCGCGTAGAACTGCCCCTTGTGAGAAATCATCCCGAGGTACACCCGGTTTTTCAGGACCTTGTGGAGTGATTGTTTGCAGAAATGCCGACCTGATTTCGTCAAGCGGTTCTGCTCCTTCATTTGCTGGACCATGAATGTGGTGGAGCCCGTGTTCGCATAGGTGTCAAAGATCCAGTTCACGGTTTCCGACTCTTGCGGATCAATCAGCAGTTGACGGTCCTCAACCCGATAGCCAAGCGGCACAACACCTCCCATCCACATGCCTTTGCGCTTGGAGGCGGCAATCTTGTCGCGGATGCGCTCGCCGGTTACTTCACGTTCGAACTGAGCAAATGACAGGAGCATGTTGAGCATCAGGCGCCCGGTTGATGTGGCCGAGTTGATCTGCTGGGTCACCGAGCTGAAGCTGACCTGGTGCTTGTCAAACACTTCAACCATCTTGGCGAAGTCAGCCAGGGAGCGTGAGAGACGGTCGATCTTGTAGACCACCACCATGTCCACCTTGCTTGCCTTGATGTCAGCCATCAAGCGCTTGAGACCCGGGCGCTCCATGTTCCCTCCCGAGTAACCCGGGTCCTCGTAGGTGTCTTGCACAGGGACCCAGCCCTCGTTGCGCTGACTGAGGACATAGGACAAGCCCGATTCGCGTTGTGCATCGATGGAGTTGAATGATTGATCCAGTCGCTCGTCAGAGGAAACACGGCAATAGACCGCGCAGCGTTTGGGCTTCGGCATGCTCATGCTTCCCCCTTGGTTTTGAGGCCGAAAAAGGCAGGTCCAGACCACTGTGTGCCGGTGATGGTCTTGGCGATCGCCGACAAGCTGCCGTAAATCTGCCGGTTGTATTCGTAGCGACCGTCGGCCAGCACTTGAACCCGGTATTCCTTGCCGTCGAATTCCCGAACCAGAGTTGCGCCGGGCATGGCCACCGCTTTGAGTGGGGATTTGCTTTTGATCTTGGAGAGTTGCTGGCCATAGTCGGCCAGCCTTTCCCGTGTGGACTGGGGAAGGGTGCCAAAGGCCAGTTCTTGAAATCGGTGAGACAGACGAGATGTCAAGAACTTGCGGTTGGGGTGAACCGGGCGGCGCGGAAAGTGCACATCCCAGACCTTCCAGAGCTCGGGCATCTTCAAGTCGTCAAGGGCTGCGACCTTGCGCTGGATGGCATTGAGTTGGTCGAGGCTGCGCTGTTCGCGTGGGGTGATGGATCGTTGCTTCATGCGTGAACTCCTTGTTGTGTAGACGGGTTCACATTCACGCTCTGCCAGGCATGGAAGTCCACGAACTCATCGAGATCAGTGGCGTAAACCTGACTGCTGTGGGTTTCACTCAGCATTTGGTGTTGACTGACAGCGCCTTGCGCCATCAGTTCGCTGATCTGCGACAGGGAGAGAAAGCCGCTCTTTTCAGAGCGTTTGCCGAGGTGGCTTGTGGAGGGGTTCAAGGGGTCTGTCATGGGCAGGGAATTTGGTGAAAAAACCGTCCATAAATCGTATGAGCGAGTCCCCCCAGAGGTAACGTGTTTTGGCGGGCCAATGGGGGACACGAGCTGGAAACCCGCATAAATCCTGGATCTTTTGAGCCAAGGCCAGGAGCCAAGCGGCTTGGATATGCACTTTTGACAAACCTGTAAAAAGCTGTATATTTATCCAGCAATCCGGCAAAACTCATCCCAAGCCCCAGGTCAACAGATCAGGGGTTGAGACGCCTCATTGCCAAAACTAACAACAACAAAGGAGACAAAGAATGAGCCGCACTCAGACCTACGCCGACATCTTGCTGAACCTGCCTGTCGACGACACCCTCAAAACCTTCATCGAGCGCCACAAATTGCCTATGCCCGAGGGCTGGGTCTGGCATGACTCGATCCAAGCCTCCAAGAGTCTGCTTGGCTTGATTCAGCTGCATCCGAATGCCGCCATGCGTGACCGCATCGTGGCCGGACTGCACGCCAGCACGCTGCTGGCCCATCCCTTGGGGAAGCAGGCCATGTTTCAGGCTGCGCATGACCGGCCGACGGAATTGATGGGGTTGATCGCTTGCAAGAGCGACTTGCACCGGGCGTTCTGGTTGTATGTCCATCACTCGGCGCTGTTTGAAGCGGCGGCCGAAATCGAATATTTGGACCACCATGGTCAACAAGCCCAACAGCACGATCTTGGGATCAAGCATCCCATCAAGCGCGACGAGACCTCGATTGCTGCGTTCAGTGACGCCATCAAAGGCTTCTATCAGCGGGAGTTGGGGTGTGGCGAGGTGTGCGTGGTCAATGTCCTGGACCGGGCACGCGGCACGCAATTGATCTCTATCCATGCCAAGGATCTGGCTACGGCCAAGCTGGAATTCGAGGGCAGTCAGCTTCAGCGTAGGGTGGGCAGTCCGAACATCCATATGGTGCTGGAATATGCCCAAGCCACCGGTGTGGCTCGCACCATCATCCGGGGTGGAGCTAAGTACCACGCCATGTTGTGTGAGGCCTTCGCCAGGCACCTGCTTGGTGTGGAGGCCGATGCACAGCGGATCCAGACGCCACGCCTGAACCTTTCCACGTTGCGCTTGGGTTTGAACATTCCGCAAGCGATTGATGACGGATTCGTCGGATTGCAGGTCAAAAGCGTGACCGTGATCAGTGGATGCGGACGGCTCAAGATGGAATGCACGGCAAGTGTCTCCAGTGATCAGCGTTGCGTGACAGAGCTGCTTCAGGATTACCTCGGCGCAGAAAACCCGCTTTCACGCGGCTGGACCATTCAGGCGGCAGTTCTCAACTTCTATCTGGCACCGATGCGGGGCAAAAGCCGCTGCCAGGTGGTCAGTGTGGAGATCACCAGCAAGGGGCGACTGAACCTGCACAAGTTCGATGAGAAGCTGCGTACCCAACTTGAGGGCTATCTGGTCCAGTTGGGCATCTTGAAGGCGCAGCAGGTTCTCAAGACCGGACGGGAGCAGGAGGAGCCTGCGACCATGGATGGCAGCTTGTTCGAGTGAGGTGTGAATGGAGTTGACCCTCAATCAGCAAGCCATCAGCTTGGCCGCATTGATGTTCGTGCGAGGCAATGCATCCTTTGAGAGCAGCCTGCACGATGAAGAAATTGCGGCCCTACAAGTTCTCAAACAGGTGAAGGCCGTTGTACCCGGTGTGGTCAACAGCCAGGATGCCCTGTGTGCTTTCTGCGGCCTTTACCGTGGCCCGATCTTCAGAACGAACGATGGGCTCATGGTGCAGTGTCCGGATTGTGGCCCGTTTGCGCTGGATCCGGCCAGTCAGCGCAGTTGGAGGTTGGACGACGAATGGCTGATCCGAAAGCTGCGCGGCGCATTGGACATTTCGCCGCACGCAACTGCCGCCCACATCGTTGATGGTGTGTGGGACATTGGTCGGTACAAGAAGCGGCCGGTGGTGCTGGCGCGCCGTATCGATCTGGTCGAGCGGAACGGGCT
>JACCDV010360318.1_pt1 | contig 16627 bp, 18 predicted proteins | sample 7446131 | NCBI WGS metagenome assembly JACCDV01 (sample SAMN15323448, study PRJNA562643) | freshwater metagenome | isolation source: river surface water | place: USA:Blue River Watershed | collected 2017-08-17 | reverse complement strand
TCATAATTTTTGAGTAAGTAATTGATAGATTGAAAATGTAATTCATTAATCAAATCCCAAACTTTATACTTCATTCTACTCAATACTTTTCATTTTTAAATTTACATATTTCTGAAAATTAATTTTTATATAACTAAAATTTTTATGACTTTATAGATATATAAAAATTATATTCGAATAAAATTAAGATATTTAACTAATAAAATGTAAGAAAATAAAAAAAGCGGGTTTCGTTAGAACCTCGCTTTTTTATATGATATAATTTTTCTACCACAAAAAATTTAACATATGAATATTATAACACAAAATTTTAAAATTTATCAAAAAAAATTATTATTTTTTAAAATTTCAAAGAAATAAAATCTATCATTGGTAGATATATATTCAAATTTAATTATTATGAAATAAGTAATCAACTAATTTTTTAAGGAGCAATACCTTCATCATAATCATATTCGTAAGATCCTTCTTCTGCATCGTATTCACCAAGACAAGTTACAACCCAATCAAGGTATTCTTGAGATGGTTCATCAAGATGGAATCGATATTCTTGATGCCCACTTTCCCATTTAGCAACTTTTACAATGACCTTCGTTCCCTTCAAGATTCTTGCCGTTTGGTCAATCAACCATTGTTTATGGTGTGCTCCATCAATTTGTTTAGGGTTACTTAAAAAATTGTAATTCATATCTATGTTTGCATCTATTAATATTTTTTAATATAGTATAATAAACACAGAAAACATGCTACATGAAAATAAAATTAAAATATGCTTTTGTTAATGAAAAATCTCATAATGAAAATGTAAAACATTTTAATGATTTATCTTTTGAAGAAAAAAAGTTATTTATTAATTTTTTAAAAGATATTTTAAATTGTATTCCTTTATATGGAAAAAATAAATCAAGTGCTCAACTTCCCCAAATAAAAAACCATTCAGAATTAAAAAATTATGCTATTCTTTTAAATAATAACTTTTATCATTATCATTTGGGTAAAGATTTTAGTTTAAATCCAATTCTTTCATATAGATTTTATGATCCTAAACTTCTTATCTCACAAGAAATAAAATTTTTAAATGATATAGAGAAAAGTGGGCAGTTTAAAACTTGTGATAATTTAGTTAATTATCAAATGATTGATGATGATATTATCATTTACAATATCACTCAGCATAATTCTTGGACAGAATTAGTTAACAATTTATGCATTCAAGGAATACCTTTTGATTATACTACCTGCCAAGATTGTGGAATGGTAATCAACAACAATAATATTAATTGTTTTTGCTTTAATTCTATACATAACACAACAATTGGACTAAATGAAACTATTTCTATGGTAGATTCTGCCTGTGCTACAATAATAAGATATAATGAAACAATTAATGAACTAGTCATTAATTGTTTATCAAACTATAATAACTTCAAAAAAGATGTTCTTATAAAATCAATTGAAGATTTAAATAAGTTATTTTTTATTTAAAATAGTTTTTCACTGTATAATTTTTATATAACTCAATAATAACACTAACAAAACAATTATTAGCGTCATAAACAGATTCAACATCAACTGGAACTTCACCATATCTAACATTTGGTGAATAGTTTGTTTTATCTAACTCTGTAGTTAATATAATATTAGTGTCTATTTTTAATTTATCTTTCAACTTTATTAAGTCATGTCCATCTTTCCCTTTTGGATAAGAGAATGAACCATAAGTTAATATCGCTTTAATAATTTTTTCTACACATTGTTGAGAAGACCAAGCAGATTGACTTAAATTATTTTGAAAGAAATTTATTGTTGAAGAATTATATTCATTAAGACTTATTTGAAATAAATCTATATTATTATACTTCTTTATTATAAACTTAAACCATGTTACAGCATATATAATTTCTATTGCTGTATTTCCAATTTTAAATAGATCTTCTTCTGAAATGTTATCAATAAACTGTTGTTTTATATTTTTTATACAATTTAAAACATTTATGGAATCCATATTATTTCCATTATTTTTTAAATGTTTATCAATAAAAAAATCAACATGTCCCATTATTGTTGGAATTTCTAATTCAAAGTAAAGATTTTTAACTTTAATGGGAACTACAGAAACAACAAAATCTATATTTAATTTATCACCATACATATCATCATACCATTTATATGTCTTTGCCCTTAAAGAATCACCAGTATATATATCATTTTTTTCTAAATCTATTGAAGGAAAAGCATTACCTGAATAACCTAACCACTTTCCTAACAACATACCTACTTGTAGTGGTCTAGCAGTTAAAGGGACTTTTTGATTTTCAAATTCATTATCTATTTCGTTCATTAAAATTTCAAACTCTTCTCTATTTGAAGGATAATCTTTCTTTGGATTATATATTTTTATCTGAGATGAATTAAATAAACTTAAGTATAATTTTTCAACATAATCATTTCCTATTATCACAGGATAATATATCGTTTTTATACTATTATTTTCTGGGCTACCAAATAAGAATGGATAATAATTTAAAGTTTGTTGTTTTATTTGTGAAATAGCAAATGGTAAAGTTAAATCAATAATTTCAAGGTTTGATAATGTTATCCACACATGAAGATTTAGCTTCCAACGATTTTCAGTTGAAAGAATACCATCATTATACCATTTCTTTATATTTTTAAAAGGAAACTTAAATAAAAATAAATTTTTATGCTCAATATATCCAACAGTAAGAGTCGCCAAGGGGTCAATATTTTCTTGAATAAATTTTAAATATTCATAATGAAAAGTTAAGCAGGATACTCCTTGAAAAATTGGGTCATTTGCAAATTGTTGAAGTTCAGATTCAACTATAGATTGTTTATCCGTTAAGGTTGAAGTATTTTTCCATTTAAATTTAGAATAAATTGAAGGTAAACCTAAGTTTTTTCTATTCTCATCTGCTTCTTTGAAAGCATAAGCATATTTATATCCCATAGATACTCCATATTAATTTTAATAATATAAATCAATGACAAATAAAGTCAATTTTCCTATTTATTAAAGGATTTTGGAAATTAATAGAATAATCCTCACTATCCTTGCTTTTAATTTTTTATTGATTTTTATTTTATCATCATAAATCATATGACCTAATTTATGAATAAAAACTTCAGTTTTTCTAGCATCTACAATAATAGTATTTGTTTCTTTTGAATAAAACCCATCATCTTTATAAATACCAAGTTTTTCAACTTTAAATTAAAATTTCTTGCTTTAATGGGTAATTTAATTTTATCTATTATTTGCTCCTTGATTTAAATAATAATGTTGCATTAACATTTAATAAGTTTCTATTTTCTTCTGCTAAGAGATTATATTTTTCTTTTAAAATAGCAAGCTCACTTTTTTCTGTATCTTCACTTTTATTATCTTTGTTTTCTTCTTTTACTAATACAATCATGTCTAGAATTTCTTTATGTGCATGATAAAGTGGATTACGACTTTTACCTGCTTCTAAAGCAATTGTTGTTGCATTAATTTTAATAGGTTTTCCTACTAAATCTTTATGTGTAGGATTTCCAAATTTAAGTCTATTTAATGCATCTAAATAAGCTTTTCTTGTATCGTCTATTCTTTTTTCATAAAAATTTTGCATATCATTCCTTTTCTATCTTTTTAACTATACTTTTAGCTTCTTCAATAAGATTATTAACTGTATCTAATGTTTCTTTTTGATTATTTAATTCTTTAATTGATTCTGTAAAATCTTCATACTCTTTTACTTTGTTAATCCAAAAAACTTTATGTTTTTCTGTCACAATAAAATTTTTACATTTACTACAAGTATTTACTCCTATATTTAAATCTTCACCTTTACATTTTGCTTGCTCTGGTTGATAGATACAAAAACCATATTCATGCGGAACTACAATTAAATCTGAATTTTCTAATATATCAGAAATATAGTTATTTCTTTCTTCTATATTTCCTCTAAACTTCATATTAACTTGGCTAATTTTCTCACCTAATTTACCTGCTAAATTATGAGATTTTAATATAAAATCAAATCCTTGTCTAATTTCTAAATTTTTCTCTTCATTAATCAAATTAATTAGTTCTATATTTGTTCCAACATAATAATCAGTCATTGCTAAACTAGCATGTTTAAAATGTTCTTTAAGTGCTAATAAAGAAGTTTTATCAGTTACCCCTATTAGTTGAGCAAATGTTTTTCTAAATTGATGAGAAGATATTTTCCAATCAACTTTACAATACTCCATTAAATCCTGCAAAATAGGATTAATAAAATCTACTGTTATTTTGGTTGGTTGGTTTTTTGATAGCTTAAAAAATAAAGTTTCACAATCATGATTAGTTAATCTTTCTAATATTTTTATTGCTTTTAATGCATAATTATTCTCATTATTTAATCCACAACCCCATTTTTCTGGACGCCCTTTATCATTTTGTGTTAATTTAAACAATGTACTATTTATCACTAAAACATTATTTTCGTCTATTTCATAACCACCTTTTTTAATAGATACAATTTCTGAAACTCTCATACCAGAATATAAAGCTAAAATAAAGTAACATATAGCATTTAATATTCTTGATTTATAAACTATTTCTTTGGTATTAAAATATAGCTTTTCTTTTATTATTTTTGTTTCTTTTTGTAAATCATCAAAATTATTTAAATTAATAAATAAATCGTCTAAAATAGGTAAAATTTTATTACAAACCTTTTCTAATATTTCTTTAGGAATTGTCTCAGTTTTTTCTGTTAATGATTTTTTATAACCTGAAAACTCACTAACATTAATTCCTTCAAAAAAATCTTCTTTAATTGAATCTTTTAAATATTCTCTATATAGGTATAAATATTGAAAAATATTTAAATAATTCTTCAAATTATTATTATTTTTAGGACATTTATTTTGAATTACCCACAATTTATAATCATTAAAGTTATTTCTTGAAAAATCTTGAAATTTATAAATTTTATTATTTAACATCCAATCAAATAAACATTTAAAATAATTAAAATTTTGGATTTGTGTTAGTGATTTTTGTTTTACTCTAGTAAGTAATGTTGTTTTATTAAAAAATAAAACTTTTTTAATTGTATCAAATAATAATGGATAATCTGACAGATTATTTTTATCATTAGTTGGTTTATTAAAATCTATAGTCTTTAAATATTTCCCATAACAATCTAAACCATCAAAAAACCATACATTATCATTAAATTTTGATTTAGAAGAAATATTTACAGAGTTTAACCATTCTTCTAAATTATTATTATCTTTAAACTTTTCTTCATTAAAGAATAATTCTTCTATATGTTTAACAGATGTTCCCATTAAAGTTCTCCTAAACTTGGAATTTTAACTTTATCACTTAACTTAATAGCTTTTTTGATTGTTTTTTCACTAAATATTGGGATAATTTCTTCATTTATAATAGTAAGTATTGGAAAATATAATAATTCATATCTATTGTTATTCATAAAATTTTTAACTCTTAGTATTTCATTTTTTAGGGCTATTATTTTTGATAAATAATGTTCATTTTCTGGAATTATTAAATTTGGATTTATTAATTCATTCATCCAGTTTATACAAACCTTATTGTTAATAATTGGGTTTTTGCAATTAAAGCCAACACTATTAGCATCATTTGCAATTAAATTACTTTTATTTTCAGGAAATTCTTTTTTAACAATATTTTCAACAATCAAATCTTGAGATTCAGCTAATCCAATTCTATTTAATTTCTTGGTTTCTTCGTCTACAATGTAAAGTAAAGTAGTTTCTATATTTTTATGGTTAGCTATTTTAGAAACTGAAACTACATCTTTTCTTTTTTTATACATTTCTGTCAAAACTGTTGGTCTTATATCACTAGGATTAAATGTAAAATCTAAATTGTTTTTTTCACAGAAAAATTTAATAGCTTGCTCAAATCCCCTTTGCCCAACTAATTTAAATAAACTTGAATTATAAAGTCCTTTACATATAAACAAATATTTTTGTTCTTTTTCATTAATTTGTTTTCTTGTATTTTCTGTAATTTCTTCTACCCATTTTATTACTTGATAAGCACCATATTTTTTATTTTTTAATACATTTCTCTTTTGGAGGCTAGTGGCTCTATTTTTATTCCAAAGAACAAAAATTCTATCTTCAAACAATGGATCTTCTTCAGTACAATCTAAAGTTATTTGCCTTAAAGCATCTGAATTTGCTGCTAAATCAAATAATAAAACCAAATAAAAAGGTAATAAAGTATAAACATTTGGTGATAATGCATTATCTAAAATGGAAAAATCTCTTAAACTTCTTATTAATGCCTTTTCTTCATAATCTAATTGTTCTGCTATTGGTGCATAACCATATTTATTATAAAAATAATAAATGATATGATATTTATCTTTTTTATTAAATTCACCGCCATTATAAAAAAACTCTTTTAATTTCTTGATTTCTTGTTTAGCAGATCTAAATTCTTCCAAAAAAGAATCTATTTGTTTATAACAAATACTTAAAATTTTTCTTAAATTTTCAGGGGTTATTTTTTTAGGTATTGGTCTTTCTTCTTTTATATCCCTAAATGGATTGGCAGGCACTTTTAAATTTAATAATGGATTATTTTTTAATTTTTTTGCTCCACTAACAATTAATTCAACTTGATTATAATTACTATATTTTGTATTAATTGAAATCTTTTGAATATCCAGATAACTAGCATAACTAATTAAATATTGTGATGTTATATTTTCTGTATTACATAAATTATTTTCTGATAAAAATTTAAGAAATTTTTTAGTTGCAAAATATGCTCTTTCTCTAGTATTGGGAGATAAATTAATATTTTGTTCATGAAAAACTTTAGCACACAATCTTGTTATTTTAGTATCTCCATAAATTGAGAAATCATAAATATATTCTTCATTATCAAATTTTATTTTAATAGGGTGTATTTCAAATAATTGTTCTGGGATATTAATCTTATCAAAAGTCTTTTTCATCTAATACATCCTTATAAAGATCTAGTAAAGAACTTTCTATTTCATTAATATCAACATTTAATGATTCTAAATAAATCATTGTTGTGTTGATGTTTGAATGTCCCAATAACATTTGCAATGTTTTTAATGGATTTAACCCTGATGTTTGGCTTTGTTTTGTTAGAAGGCTTAATAATCTAATAGCATAAGTATGTCTTAAGTGATGAAAAGTACAGTCAACACCACTTTTCTGAACTGCTTCTCTAAATGATTTTTCTACAGATTTTTTACCAATTGGTGTTCCATCTTTTTCACTAATCCATAAATCATCTATTTTTCCCAAAGTATTAAATTTTCTAGCTAAATTTCTTCTCGCAAAAGTAATATATTTATTTGTTTCATCAATTAAATCTTGTGGAACATAAATATCTCTTGGTTTATCACCCTTTGTTATAGTAATTGTCATTTTATGAATTTGATTAGTTACATGTTGAGAATTAGGAATATCTTTTATTGTTAACCCTAAAACTTCTTTTCTTCTCATTCCAGTCAAAACACTCCATTTAACAATTAAACTATCCCTTTCCTTTAACTCTTTAATTACTTTAGAAAATTCTTCTTTTGTTAAACAATGAGGAACTCTTTTCTGTACTTTAACAATTAAATCGTTTTTTAATGAGATGTTTTGCTTATTCATATGTCCCATTAAATCATAGTCTCTAATATTCTTATGGACTTTAACAGCTTCTTTTTCAAAAGGCATTTCTTCAATATATTTATTTTTACACGCCCACTCGTAAAACAAACAAACCCTTGTTATATAGTTATTAATAGTTGTTTTAGAGTAAGGACGACCAAATGCATTTTTGGCATAAAGCATATTATTTCTATAAGCAAATAAATGTTCTTTTTTTACTTTTTTCCAATCCCATTCATTTACATAGCAAGTATTAAAAAAGTCAATAATTGCTTCGGCATATCCTCGCCAAGTTTCTGGGCTAGGTGTTCTTCCTGATTCTATTGCTAGATAAAAAAACCATAGTGTTGGAACTTCTTCAAAAGACATATCTTCTTTTACTAATAAAGGAACTCGCTCTTTTGAAAAACCATTAGGCTTAAAATATGAATTTGTGAAATATAATCTATACATAAATTATAACTTATAAAATACAAATGTAATTTATAAGAAAAAAATTTTTTGTCAAGTTATTTACACTTGCATTTTAGTATTTATTTCTTATATAAATAAAAGATCTTTATTAAAGAAATCTTTCTGTTAAAATATAAAGAGAGACTTAAAAATGAAACAAAACGACAAACTTTATAAAACCATTATTTTTATTCTTCAGATTGCAAAACAGGAAGATATTAAAGATATTGATTACACTGCTTTAGTAAAATATGTATATTTGTTAGATTGTTTTTATGCTGAAGAGAATAATGGAAAACAATATACTGATGTTGAGTGGAAATTTCTAAATTTTGGTCCTTATTGTGCTGAATTCCAAGATATTTTTAATATTCATAATAAAGATAGTAGAATATTTTTAAGAAGTTTAAATTCTAAAGATCCAGAAAAAAATAATTCTCGAATTGGATATTCTGGATGGAATACAGAATATATTTTAAAAGACTTTAGTTCCTATTTAATTTCCAAATTGAAGGAAAAAATTAAAGAGTTCTCTGGTTATAATTCTAAAGGACTTAATTCCTTATTACAATATATTTACTTTCATACAACACCAATGATAGAAGCAAAACATAAAGAAATATTAAATTTTTCTCATTGTTATAAATTAAACTACCAAACAACAATAAAACCTATACAATCACCTACTATGGACACACAAACAATATCAGAATTTAGTGCTTTAATTTCTTTAAAGAAAAAACAAAAACCTTTATATGATGATTTATATGATGACTTATATGAAGAAACCTTAGTTAATTTAAAACCAATATATCAAACTTCTGAATATTCAAAAAATATAAATGAACATATCAATTTTAGTGGTAAAGCTAATTTAAAAATTAGTGGAGATGATGAATGAGTATTAAAAAATTTGTTGGTGAATACTTCACAAACATTATACAAAATGGAAATGATATTGAACTCAAAACAGGAATAATTTGTTGGATTCCCATAATGGAAAATGATAAAAAATCCATTTTAGAAGTTAAAAGAAATCCTTATAAAACAAATATTCATGATGAGGTTCTTTTTGATATTGTAAATATCAATAATAGTCATTATAAAAATAAGAATGTTATTGATCTTCCTATTAAAGATATTCAATTAGATGCCCATCAAGAATTACTTATTAGTAGAAGCAAAAAAAGACCTTGTTTAATTTTGGATAAATTTAAAATCAGTAAAGAAAAAATTAATACCATCCAAGACGAACCGCAAAAAAAATTAGCACATCATTTTAGTAAGGCTCTCTATATTGCTGCACCATTATATAGTTGCTCTACAATTATAGAGCCTGGAAGTTTTGGTCCAGAGATGACTTATAGAATAGAACATTTATTATATAATCATTTCTTTTACTTACCTCCATTTCCTAAAAACACAAAATCTCTTTCTCAATTATCTTCTTCAAATGGTGGTATTGTTCGCTTAGATGAGTCTTTTTCTTTCATGAAAAATAATAGTATTGAAATTGAGACAACATTTATGTTATCAGAAAAAGCTGTAGATCTTTTATCCTTACAAACATCATCTATGTTTTTAGAACATGATAACTATATGAAAATTAAAGACAAACTAAACACTAAATTCTATGATGAATTCCCACACTTAAAAAAATAATTTAAGATTAAGGGGCAATACCTTCATTGTAATCATATTCATAATATTCTTCTTCTTCATTATATTCACCACGATACAATTTAATCCAATCTAGATATTCTTGAGATGGTTCATCAAGCCAAAAACGATACTCCTGTTCACCATGAGCCCATTTGGCTAGTTTAATAATGACTTTTGTTCCATTAAGGATTCTGGCAGTTTGATCTAACACCCATTGCTTATGATGTTCTCCCTCGATTTGAGAATACCTGAACAAATATTCAAGAACCCAATCATTAGGTGTATAGTTTGCATAAGGTGTGTCTTTAATTTCCACATCGAATTCACCTAGATAACCTTCCATGTTATTTCCTTTATGTAATTCTTCTAAAAAGTGTAATTTGTAATTTATTTAATCTTCGAAACTATTTATTTTATTGGATTCCTCAATTAATAAATTACATTTATTGAATATTTCTTTTTGTATACCTAAATTTGTGAGTACATAAAAATAAACTCCATGACCCAATTCGTAGGTGTGTAGTTTGCAAATTGTTGATCATTTTTATCAAGATCAAATTCTCCAATATAATTATCCATTGTTTATTCCTTGGGGTTTTTTAGTTGCTTCATTAAAATAATATATGATTGATTGTATAATTATATTTTATTGACTTTTATTATAAAACTTTTTTAAATCAACATCTTTACAGAATATTTTTTTTAATTTGATTAGCAAAATATTTATACGCTTTTGCTTGAATTTTCAACGCTCTATACTGAGGAAGATTGATATTGTAATAACACATAGGAAATTTACCAAAAGAAAGACGTAAACCATTTTTCTTCACCAGGGTTGTTTCAAATGCAATATCATGCGAGATTTTCACATATTGGTTGATATATAAATCAAACCACTTAATTGGCATAATTTCACCATCTTTGATAACAGCGAATTGAAAACAGTCTACTTTTTCATTCAAATCATAGTAATCACTATTTTGCTGTTTCAGTAAAGCTTTTCTAGATAATGGTGTCATGACAAATTTAGATATATTTTTAAAAAAGATATATGATGCAAATGCATCATTCAAATCTGCTTGAAAAATAATATCGTTGGTATTTCCATTGATAAAAAGAATCTTGTCAAATTCAAAGACTGTTTCAGACCAAAATGTTGTTGTTAGTTTCATGTTTAATCCTGATTATTCAATCATTTTATGATACCACGTTTAAGAAATTTCATGTGTTGTTTTTTTGTATTTAATTTAGATAATATAAATATATTTTTGATTTTTTTTTTTCATAACATGTGTTAAAATTTTTATATGAAAAAACATATTACTTTTTTTGATTTAAATAATAAAAATCATAAAATTCTATATTTTAAATTCAAGAATAAATATGAATTTAAATTTACAGAAAATGAAAGACTGTCATTTTTTAATGATATTATTAATGATTTAAATTCACATGAATCTTGGAGACAATCCAATACCATTATCATTCCAGAAACAAGCAATCAAAATTTAATTGCATTAGCTTCTCAATTTAGTAAAAAGATCATTATTCTTTCAAAAAATTCTAAAGAAAAAATAATTGATTTTTTGCACAATCAGGCAATGATGAAAAAAGAAAAAGAAAAAATTTTAAAAATCATTCATAATTTCTCTGAAATAAAAATAGCTAATATTCCAGGTAATCAAAGAAAAAGATTCATTGATTGTTTATTCAGTGATGAAATTAATATTGAACAACAAAATAAATGTGTATTTTTTGATGATTCTATATTTAGTGGATATACATATAAGGCTGCTTTATCTTGCTTGGAAAGAAAAAAAGTTATTCATGATGATTTTATTTTATTCAATTATCAAGATGTTCTATCTGAAAAAATAATCACAGATTAATAAATCGAATATAAAATAAAAAATTATTTAATTGACCATCATCGCGCATTATATATTTAGGCTATGTAACATTTGCAATTGAGAATAACTTTGTTAAATTATATATTATTCTCATCTGATATATTACAAAAATATTTGTAAATTATTGTATGTACAGTTAATATTTATTAAATATTAATTTTATGTATTTGATTATTTTATAAATTTCTATTAATATATTTTATCTAACAAAAGAATTTTATGAAATTTACTTCCGAAGATTGTAAAGAATTTATATCAAAAAAAGCACACCAACATCATGTACCTTTAGTTGGATGGAAAAGAATATCTAAAACAAAAAACACACTTGGATATTTGAGAGTTTTTAAACATTCCGATGGTTCCGAGATTGAAATATTAGAAAACACTCAATCAAAATGTTTGGCATGGTTAAGCACTAAAAAAATAAACTCTATTGAAACAAATGAATATGATTTTTCTGATTTACCTCAATCTATTCAGATTTTTACGAATACTTTGAGAAGCCTTATGGGAAAAAGCATTTTAGAAAAAGAATCTTTTTCTGCAAAACACTTGAATATATGGAATTCAGCTATTCAAGAAAGAAATCAAATTAACAACAATAATTCTGATAATCATATACCACCTATTTATATATTTGATAAAGATTTTTCAGATGATGTGTGGAATATTTTACAAGATATTAAGTATGAAAAAAATGTGTGGAATGATGATAGAGTAATGAAATATATGTCTCAATATTTTTGGTATTGCTTCTCTAATGATCCACGAGATGAGGATAAGGAATATCCACATTTATTTATTGCACCTAAAGGTTTTTCTGATGACGGTAGAATTCCTATGATTTTTGAGCAAAACATTAATCAATCTATTTGTGCTCCATTATCAGAAATTATGGAAAGTACTGTTGAATTTACTTCGACACAAGATCATCAAAATGAACAACTAAAAGAATCTTATCAATTCATGAAATTATTAGGTATTGAATTTAGTTTTTCATTACAAAAAACAATTAAATATAGTGAAGAAGCCCATAGAGATTTTTCTAATAAGACATGGATAGAGCAAAATCTTCATATTCAATCAAAAAATAAATTACGTTCATGATTAATAAGTGAGATCCTCTTAAATCTTGTATTATAATATATTTCCCATCTGATATTAATTTTTCGACTTGCATTTATATATATAATATTTTTCTTTTATATCATAAAATGGTTTTGCATTTTTACATAATTAAATAAGATGAGTTTCATAGATAGATTTTTTTTTTAAACAATCCTGCTCATAAAATAATAAATCTATATTTTTTTCAACTACCTGCTCTTCTTCATATAATAAATTCGTATTGTTTTCATTAATTTCTTTACGCTTTACTATTTTATGATATAAATTAAAAATATTATATAAGTTAAATTTAGTCATATCGTTCTCCTATTTTATTTTATAAATAAACTCATAAAATATCATCGTACCATAACACCATATATCATTTTAGTCAAACTTTTTTTATGATATAACGTTATTTATAAATAAAAAAATCAATATTCACTTGAAATTTATGAGGATTAAGACTAATATAAAGAAAACAATACGAATTTTTTTAATGAAAAAGGTAAAATATGGAACAAATAATTAATCCTAAAATTTTTGATTTCTCTATTGGTGATGAAATTATTGTCGATTTTAAATCTTTAGGCAAAAAAAAAGGACAGATTCAATCTGTCCATATTGAAGAAAATCTTATTGTTGTTGACTTTCCAAAAGAAAGTATTCAATTTTTACATATCAATATGGTTCAACTTGTTATAAAAAAGCATTAATTAATCTAAAATGTCTATTTCAAAAAATAAACTGTAAATGCTTTGGATCACGAAGGACATCCAAAGTCAAATACAATTTAACTTGCTGTCCAATTTTTTCTTCAAATTCCCTCCAGAACCATGTCTGAGATAAACTCATCTACTCTTGACTTAGTGCCCATTGACTCAAACTTTGTTTTTGCCTATCTAAATCCTCTTTCTGGTCTTGGCTGCTTACCGCTATTTAAATCTGGGACAAACTTGGACATTTCCAAAAAAACCAGTCTGGGAAAACGGACTCCCTATCATCGTGGATGAATTGTCAAACAGCACCCGTAAGGCTTTTTTAGACTTTTTTCTGTCTCTGACATGCTTGCTTAAGTCTGCTTTGCTCCGCTACAGACCGATGGTTTGCTGAGAAAACCAACTCTTTTTCTTTCAAATTCATTGCTCTTCTGGCTAATACCTATGCTGCACCTTGGTGGACACTGATTTTATAGCCTTGATTTTTATATTTCAATCTGCCAATCATCAAAGCCATAAAATTGATCAACATAAAAATCCTTCATTTGTTTTGATATCTTATCATATCACTATTTTGCTCCCCTTGTTCTTTATTGATAAAAATACAACATCAATTTTCAATATTTTTTTAAAAGCCTTGAAATTATCAATGCTTTTTTTACTTATCAAATGACGTTTAAATGTGACAATCAACAAGTGTTAACTTGGTTTCAGGAGGCAGAGAGTTAATCATCTCCCAAAATTGGCTATTCCATTCATCTTGAGAAATCTCATCTGAATTCATCCCAAACCAGCCCATTTCACCTTTTTGATACCATTGACCATCTTTGACTACTGCATATGGAACAACGGTTGCATCCTTGCATTTTTCAACATATTCTTCTCGACTATTACCAAATGTTTCAACTAAATCATCCCATACATGAAAGCTAGCTGCATTTAAGTCTTTCATAACATCCGTTCCATTATATTCTTCTCTTGCAGCATGATAATCCTCTCCATGCTTTTTAACAATTTCCCTCCATGAAGGTAATGAGCGACCTTTTACAATAGACTCTAGTTGGTCGTATGTTTTATTAGCTTCTTCAACAGATTCTGTAAACATACTTTGAAAATCAATATCTTTCACCATCAGTGAATCACACCAACCATTTTTTGGCTTATTGCCCATAGAGCCAGATTCTCCCAGTTCTCCATTCACACCATATTTTTGTTTAAAAAATCCCGTATAGCGACCACCAATAATCCACTTAGGGTAAGTTAAATTTATGTAATTTATATTTTTTACTTAATTTTTTTATATTAAATTTTATATCTTTACTAAAAAACTTAAACAGAAAAAATAATAACTTATTATTGACAATATTGAATTTTTTAATACTAGTATTTTTATTGATAATAAATAACCAATCTTTATTATTATAAAATTACAAGATATCTAAAAAGGAAAAAAATGGAACAACATAATTTAATAAAAAATGAAAAAATTCTTTCTGAAGAAACTATAGGATTTATTAAAAAATGTTATATTCATTTAAACCAAGCAAGACAAGGAGTTTGGGCTTTTGCAGATTTATCAGAAATTATTTGGAATCCAAAATTTCAAAAAAAGAATAAAGAACTTTATTTTAATATTATTCATGATGCTATTGCTTATGAATTAATTAAGTATGAAGAAATAATTAAAATATCTGAATTAAAAGATGACTTTTTAAATTTTTATAATAAATTTGTTAGCAAAATCAATAAGTCAAGCGAATATATTAAATTTTTAGAAGCTAGAATTACTACACTTGAAAATCGTTTTGGCCTTGTTTGGAAAGAACAAGAAGAACAACTTCTTAAAATAGTTAGTGAGGAAGAAATCGTATTAGGAGTTGGCAAATTTTTAATTAATAAAGATTATGAATTTGTAAGTGAATCTAAAGATAAAAAGAAAAAATTCATTAAAAATAAAGATGGAATTCAGTTTACATTAACTAGAAAACTTGGGGATAGTTTTTTATATTTTTGTAAAGAATTAAATCAATTGTTTTTACTTTATAGTGTTCAAAGTAAAATTAATGTTTATTCTTTTGTAGAAAATCATTACACAAAATATTACCCAATTTTAGTTAGAAAGGGTGATAACTTTGGATTTGGTGAAGTTAGAGATAATTTTCTTATAGAAGGAGATAATTATTTTGCACTTCAACTGCTCCAATTCACTCATCGTGGGAAAATAGATGTAATTTATATAGATCCACCATATAACACTGGGAATGGTGATTTTAAATATAATGATAGCTATGTTGGCAAGGAAGATGGAAGTAGGCATAGCAAATGGCTTTCTTTTATCTCTAAAAGACTGAGGCTTTCTAAGGATTTATTAAGCGAAAATGGACTTATTTTTATTAATATAGATGAAAATGAATTTTCAAATTTAAAATTATTATGTGATCAAGTTTTTGGTGAAAAAAATTATATCGAAAACTTTGTTTGGGTTAAAAACTCTTCAAAAAATAATTCAAAAACAACTAGCACTCTTCATGAGTATATTTTTTGCTATTCAAAAAATATAGATATAATAAAAAATAATAATAATTTTATGCTTAAAAAAGAAGGGTTAACTGATATATATAAAATATACAATGAAGGAATTACGGCAAAATTAAGCTATGAACAAATTAATAAAAATTTATCTTATTTTTATACAAAAAATAAAGAATTAAAAGGAATCACATCTTATCAATATACTGATGAAAAAGGTATTTTTTCTTCTGAAAATATGTCTGCCCCAGGTGGAAATGGAGCAACTTTTGATATTATTCATCCAAAAGATCAAGTGCCATGCAAAAAATCTTCTAGAGGATGGGGAATTTCTTATGAAACATATTTAGAAAGAAGAAATCTTGGGTTAATTCATTTTGGAAAAGATTTTAAAACTGTTCCTAGATTAAAAAAATATTTAAATACAGTGGAAAGCGGAATTGTGAAATCTGTTTACCACAATTATAAAGAAGGAAAAAAAGAGTTATTTAAAATTTTTGAATCAAATCCATTTGAATATCCTAAACCATCTTCATTAGTTGAATATTTTATTTCCCTTCT
>JACCDV010922596.1_pt1 | contig 16635 bp, 19 predicted proteins | sample 7446131 | NCBI WGS metagenome assembly JACCDV01 (sample SAMN15323448, study PRJNA562643) | freshwater metagenome | isolation source: river surface water | place: USA:Blue River Watershed | collected 2017-08-17 | reverse complement strand
CCAATGTGCAACCTCTGTGGCCGACAAGTATACGCGTGAATCCACCGGCAGGTCCCCCTCCGCGAACTCACCAAAGATGACCAGCTTACCTTCATAGGGCTTAAATATGGCCCGTATGACGCCCTCTATAGTCATCCCTTTGTCGGCCCTTAGTATGCGCACAGGATGGCCTTTGAGGGCCTGTTCTAGTTCCTTATTGTATGGAGTTATCAGCTTTACAGTAGACATCGTATACTATACCGCCCACTGTTTCATCTATAAAAAACACACTTAGAAGCTCTCCTTGATGCGGGCTCTGTCGCGTTTGCAATCGTCTATCCCACTGCTCGCCTTATTCCACAGAGCACGAAGCTCTCTTATCTCCTCCATACGTCGCTTGCCCTGCTTCTCGAGCACTCTGTTACGATACAGCAAGTCATCCATCTGCCTCATGATGTACAACTTACGGTAGCACATAGCATACACTACTACGCACATCAGCGTCTTCGGGTATAACTTGTGGCCCTTAGTCGGGGTCAAGTACCTCCACGTTGTATACATGTACCCACCAATGGTGCACCTCTGCATACGTATAAGAGCCCTAGGTGATGCACAGTACTCCCATGACCATGTGTCTTTACATATGATGTTCTGGATCTTAGATAGATACTCGTTGATCATCTCTTGGGCCATAGTGGTATACACTTGAGGTCCTCTGATTCAATTTTGAAAGTTGAAAGCCAACTGGCCTTGAATCATATGAGTATCAACGTCCCTCCTGAGATATACATCAAGATCGCTCTGAGTTCACCACATAACGATTTACGTGACGAATGTGACGAGTACGTCTTCAATGCCCTTGCAAGGGCTATACCGTCCCTTGGCAGGTGGACCATAGCGGGCCCCATAGTAAGCCGACGTCTCGACCTCATGATCATGTTCGGATACACCGCCGTGTATATACGTATATATGAACGTTTGCGCGGCATAGAATGGAAGAAGAACAACGTTTCCCATCGTAATGATGGCCCTGCCTGCATGTGGGATAATGGAGATGCAAGCTGGTGGAAGCACGGTGAAAGACACAGAGTTGACGGTCCGGCCGTCATGTGTTCTGACGGTAGTTACAATTGGTGTCGCGATGGGAAGTCGTGCAGAGACGACAACTTACCTGCTGTATTCGCCGACGCGGGCACCGCGTGGAAGCAGTATGGTAAATTGCATAGGACAGATGGTCCAGCTCAAATACTGAGCAATGGTACGATAGCATGGTATAGGAACGATGAGCTCTATCGCGCTGATGGACTGTGCGTTATATACCCAAGTCGTATCCTTATCAATGGCTAGGCCGACCTATCGTTTTCCCACGTCCTGAGCCCACCATAGTCCATTCATCGGGACCTTAGGCCGCCCCATAGGCCGTTTAAAATTGAATCGTGGAACTACCTATATATAGATTGAGGACTGCCATGCGCCTACATAAGTTCTACCTGTATGACTACCGTGCGGCGACCCATCAGGGCGGCGTCAATAAGCGACTACTGCGTCATATAGGCAACGCAGACATAGATACGGGGGCCAGCGACTACCCCAACAACGTATCTCCAGAGGTCAACTGGAGGCTCCCTGCGGCCCTCAAGAAGTACCATATAGTCCACTTCATACCCCTCAAGAAGCCCTCATTTGAAGACGAGGGCGACCATGTTTCAATCTACTTCTATCACAACGGGGACATGTACGACATCGTCTACAACACTGATCCTAAGTACATAATGATGCCCAACGGAGTGATATTGGCGGACCTTGATGTCCTCTATGCAGCCCACTTGCTGGAAGGGTGGTACGACAGGCGCACGTATGCAGAGTAGCCTCCCACTATGTTTTTTCCATGAAAATTGAATAGAGAACAGCTCAATCACTATATACACTGCTATGGACATCCCCCTAGAGATCGCCGTTAAGATCGCCAAGAGCCTGCCCTGGAGGGAAGCAGAGTACCTATTCAATGCCCTAGTGAGGGCCATACCATCTGTCGGGCGGCGGACCATCGGCACCCCCAGCTTGGTCATTAACACGAGGCTCAACCTAATGATTGAGTTAGAGTACACCGTATACCTCGGCATCGATGTTGAGGGTTATCAGCACTTAACATGGTTGAAAAACAATGAGAGGCACCGCAACGATGTCCCTGCTCGCACATGGTGTGGCGGAGATATAAGCTGGTGGAAGCATGGGGGGAGACATAGGCGCAACGGCCCAGCAGTCATATGTAACGCTGGCAATTGTCAATGGTGGCAACATGATTGTCTGCATAGGGATGACGGCCTACCAGCAGATATGCAATGCTCAAGTTCATGTATATCATGGCGCGTACATTGGGATAACCATAGAGAAGAAGGACCCGCCAGGATATGTGGCGACGGATATCTAGACTGGAGGCAACGCGGCCATCTATACCGTGTCAACGGGCCTTATATTATACATCCTGATGGAATTACTGGGAGATAAGCCACACTAACTGTTTTATGGTCTTTCATTATAGATCCACACTCTCATCTTACCACAGCATGAATACACTGCCCATAGAGATACTGCTCGAGATCGCGTTGTCCTTGCGCACCAGCTCTAACAACGACGCAGAGCACCTATTCACGGCCCTATCGCAGGCCATACCGGCGTTCGGTAGATGGACTCTTGGCCGTGCCGCCGACATACAACGGGCATTCGGTTACAACGTCAATATCACGCCACAGGCCATCAAATGGACACGTTATGGCCTCCTTCATCGCAACAATGGGCCGGCCATAGTATACACTAGGGGCCTACAAGAGTGGTACCAGTGCGGCCGCCTCCATCGCCGCCACGGGCCTGCTAAGGTGTTCCCTGATGGAACGACCATGTGGTACCACAATGGCCGACTGCATGGCGGCAGTATGCCCGCTATCATATGGGCCGACGGGGCCCGAGAGTGGTACAGTAATGGCCTGAGACATCGCGAACGAGGGCCCGCTACTATACTAGTCAATGGAACCCGCGAGTACTACCACCGTGGTAAACTACACTGCGACAATGGGCCCGCTGTAATACGCATTCACGGCCGCCAAGAGTACTGGCGACATGGCCGGCAGATACGCGCCCAGTACCTCATAAAAAACTAGTCCTCCCTGGGACGCTTCTTGCTGGCCTTCAAGGCCGACAAGTACTCGTTGAGAGTCTGCGCGACTATCAATCGGTAAGCGTGTTGATCCTTGCGGAAGTGAATGATCGCGTCCTCATACAACAGTTCCACGATGTCACTGTGTATATCGCTACGTTTGATCCTCATGGTCCGCAGTGTCCTTATGTAGTGCTCTATATAGAACTCGCACATGTCTCTCGGGCAGGCATCTATGGCCGAATCATCGTATAGCTCGCGAATGGGAGCAGTCACTGCCCTCGAGCGGCTATTGTCGCGATCTATCTTATCCTCAACCAACTCACTGTCAATGTGCTTGGGCCGGCATTCGCGTAGCGTACTCAACAGCCGTACTCTATGCTTCCGCGCGTTGTCTCTGTTGGAGGTCAGTACATAGTAGTACAGACCTTCTTCAGTGAAGAACAGTCTGTCTTGCGAGCGTTCATTAGAGGTGGCCGAGGGGATCCTAACGTAGTACTCAATAGGCATACTCCTGATGACGCGGTATATATTATGGTCGCCGAATAGCTTACCAACGTCTATCGCAGCAAACAATGGGTCCTTATCTGTGCCATACAAGCGTACGTTCGTATTGTAGAACAGGTACTTGTAGAACTCATCCATGAGTGGTAGTGCGCTATACCTATATAAACATAGGCAAGTCCATATTCAAATTTATAATGCGCTCGCTTATCGACGCTTCGAACGACCTCATCATGGCCCACGAAGACGCTATAACTAGCTATCGGCCTCAGATGATATTCACCTCGTGCCTACTGATCATCCCCCTGTTAGCGGTACTACTCGCCCCCTATCGCGTGCCCCTGATACTGATATATATGGCTGCCATTGTTGTATGTACAGTGGCCTTCTTGCGTGATGCATCATATAGGGATGGCATTATCAACAGTCGCAGGATATACTATCTTGAACGTTTGCAGGCCGTATATGATACTGATCCACCATTGAACCAATAGAGGACACCAAGACTCTCGGCGCAGTACTCTATGCGGCGCTCCATATGATCTCGTCGTGGCACTCTACAGAACACCTCGATGCCGACCAGAAGTCCATTAGTAGGGACCTATTAAGAGACTTGACTGATGCCCTAACGTATGACAGGCTCACGTTCATTTGCTCAAATGGACAGGTCACTGCACACCGTCATTTGGTACTACTTAGAGCCCCACAGATCGCCCCCCGTATCGCTAACGGGTCCTCTGTCGATATCTCATGGGCCCCACGGGAGGACGTCGAGGAGGCCCTTAACTACCTACAATTCGCAACACCACTGACACGCGTGAGTGACCACTCAAGGACGATAGCGCGATGGTTTATGCAGCCGGCTCTATGCCGCCATGTAGTCCGCATGCAGTTGGCCGGCCTAGACCCTGGTCTGGACACTGCTTTAACTACTTGGCAGCCTGATCAGGCGTTCTTTCAGGGTGGCCCTCCGACGTTCTCCGCAACGGTCGACATGTATGCACTGAGCCATACTCTACGCATATCATTTGATCGCATACCAGGCGACCAAGACCATCTCATGGCAACCCTTATGAGTTCGAGTGGTAATCTCTTCAGGGTCCGGCACCGTATACCTGGTGATATTAAGCTGGCGGCTGAGCTCAGGAGCAGGGGAAAATTGAATTGAGTGCCCGTATTCTTACAATAACAAGACTCTCAATGGACGCCTGCTCAGGGATCAAGCTACCAAATCGTATAGCACTGCTAGTGCTAGTAGCGATAGCCACAGCGGGTATAGTCATATCGGCTATTATGGTACAAGACACCACCGCTCTTACCATCTGCCTAGTGGGCATAGTAGCCACCGCCACGCTATCCTCCATTCCGATAGTATGTGAATATCATAGGGCCACTCTGTGCTGCAGGATAGCGTTCTGCCCGCAGGAACATGATGACTCACCATCAGTATCCGATGACGCCCGGCTATCCAGTGACGACCAATCGTCGGACTTAGACCCCTAATTTTTTGATACTCTGTGGCCCACCATAGGCCTCCAAGGCCCTCCAAGGCCCTCCAAAATTGAATGCAGTATCCCTCTATTATAGCATAATAGAGGGATACACATGCACAACACCACAGATAAGGAGACATGCCCAGAACAAGACACTCATACAACTACCGCCAAAGAGCTATATGGATGCGGCACATGCGGCCAGCGGTTCACTTCGGACATAGCCCGCAATAACCACCGGAAGGCGACCCATGCCCCCCTCGCCAACCCCACAGGCCGCAGTATCTCATGCCCTATCAACGACATGGATACTCACTCGAGCAAACGCAAGAGATCCCAAGAGCAGCCCATAGTGCTCGAACATGAGTCACTGGAGTTCAACTCGCCGATCGATATGCTGTACGTGCTGTACCTTCAATCAGTCCACACTGAGCTAACCGCGGAGTTAGCCAATCAACGTAAGAGATTCGGCGCACAGTGTACCCATCAGTCAACCATCTGGGCCGCCAAGCTGTCGAAGCATGACTTCATCATGAGCCACGCTTGGGAGACGATAGATGCGTCGTTCATCCACTCATCATCCCGTGTATTGATGATCCTTGCGGCCGAGAGGTACATAAGTGAGCACCAGTGAGCGGCCCAGGCCTTCATTTTTGGCCCATCCATTCGTCATCAAAAAAGATGACCTATACACACCCTAGTGGCGCCGTACTTGCCCCATCAGTACTCGTATCTGATCATCATCCATGCCATGATTGATCTTCAGCCCATCGATCAGGCTAGGCCTCGCCTTTTTGATTAACCATGGATGAGTCACAAACCTATAGGCCTTCGTTGCGTACTCTGGCGACTTGTCAGCGCGGAGCCCTACACGTGCCCCTCGGTACACCTCAAATCTCTCTAGGGGCCGCGACTGAACTCGCAACAGATCGCCACCAAATACATACATGGATTGTCTAGCTAGGTCCGCCACTGTAGCACACTGGGCCGCCCGTAGTAGTCTATCGACGCACTTACATGGCCCCTCTACGATCTCACCAGTACTACTCATCATGGATCTTATAAGTATTCCCCCATAATCTCCTTTAGCGAACGTGATGTCGAGCCCCTTAAATGTCCCACCGCGGTATGATTGGCCTGTCTTATGGAAGTACCATTGACCCACCGACAACTGATCGACGTCGCGGTGAACATACGGATCAGGGTGTATGGTAGAGCACCACCAATAGAACTCTATCTCAATGATCCTGAAGACCTCTATGCCGCACACTATCTCAGCCTCGTTGAGTAACCACTCGGCGATCCACTCAAACCTTCCAGTCTCCAGTAACTCCTCCATGTATATACATGGCCCTACTATATTCAATTCTACACTGACGGCCCATTGTATGCCGGGGCGTTGATCCCGGGCAGACAGTGTGGCTCACCTTGACTACCGCACCAGCCCCATATGGAACAGCATCGACCAGGCCCGCACTTCGCCCCGTTGAAGTTAGGTCCGCATCTGAAATCAGGCCGCTCAGGTATGCTCGGCGGAGCAACTGGGGACTCCACAACAGGCGGCGCTGGAGGCGGTGGAGGCGGCGCAACGAATACCGGTGGGACTACCACATTGTCCACTATGGGCCGCACTGTAGTCCTCCCCGTGACGTTCTCTATGGTCGCGTTAGAGCCCCCAGTGGCACTCGCACTAGTGCGCGGGGTAGGAGCGACGACTATCTCCACATCACTCTCGTACGCCGTCTTGGCCAACTCGCGGGCCTCAGCAAGATCAAATGATGAAGCATCGTAGGTCACGTCTCGATACTCTCCGAGCGTCCTATGGGCCCGCGAGGCAGCACCCACACTAGAGGCCTTGCCTTGCGTTCCGAGCCCCTGTATCGATTGCCCCATCGTGGCCCTGGACGACGGCCCCATAGTCGACCATGACGGCAGTATCGAGCCGGCGAACTCGTTGCCCCCCGCGTCCATATACACAACCCTTGCTAGTATAAGGATAATCACAACGTATATAACTAGAGTCAGGCTACTCATTATATACACTGCCCCATAATAATTTAGAGACAACAAACAGGCTTGACAATGGCTACCCCAATCTTTAGACAAGTACTCTCTGGTATCTATGTCGGCAACATGTATGCCGCCACTACCTTATTCCTCTCACATCATGATATAACTGCCATCATCAACCTGACTGGCCGGCCCCCAGTTGGCCTTGATAATAAGCCTCTCAAACTCTCCGAACACATCGATGTGTTCGACTTCATGCTGCCCAACCAAGAGCTCATGGACACTGAGATACCCAAGACGTGCGCTAAGCTTGACGATATAATGAACGACATCAGGTCGCTAAGGGTCAACAATAGGAACATCCTGGTGATCTGTAATGATGGGCGCAACAAGTCCCTACTGGTTCTCGGGTACTACCTCATTGTGGACCACGGATGTCCCTATGGCATGGCCATCTCTACACTTGAGGCCCTGTATTTTACAGAACAGCAACGCGCTGATGCCAAGGACTTCCCCCAGGGCGATCCATCCGCCATCGAGCACGCACTCTCGGCCCTCCCACCAGACCACAGGAGCCGGCTAGAAGCGCTTCGTGCGGGCCGCAGAGAGGTGATGGGACTGACCATGATGACGTTCCGTAAGCTCCTTCGTATCAAAGGAGGAGCCAAAAAATAGAGTACGAGACTAGTACTTCCCTGTAGAGCCGAAGCCAGCGTGCTCATGAGACGACCCGCCGATCATAGACTGGTCGGCCCCATAGTCCTCCCCCAGCGGACACTCCGCCGCTTCGTCGTGTATCTTCTCAACCACCAGTTGAGCGAACCTCTCGCCTTTTTTTATCCAATACGTGTGCCCCCCATCAATGGTCTTAACGCAGAACACAAGTACCTTGATCTCGCCCTTGTAATCTCTATCTATCACACCGCCTGATATGCATAGGTGCTCCTCAGAGGCCAGACCACTCCGAATAGCTATCCGCCCATAGGTACCCTCAGGTAGGCGCACAGATATACCTGTCGGCACTTTGACCATGCCACTACCGCCCGCAATATGCGTATCCTCTAGGGCATACAAGTCGAATCCGGCGGCCCCCATAGTGGCCTTAGTAGGGATCTTGGCGTCCTCGTTGAGTCTTCTAAACAGTATACGATTGGTTGACATTAGAGTGTTCTGTGTCCCGTGTCCCTCAACTATATATATAGATAGAGGGATACACTATTCAATTTTATATCATGGACCCCGCGACCATCGAGCCTGTATCGGCCCCAATACCCTTGCTATCAGACTCTGAGTCCGAAGAGACGCCCCTTATCATAGCCGGCCCCGTGAGGGATTCCCATCCCGAACCGCCCACTCTACCATCCTGCTGTCGCGTATGCTAGCGGGCCCTATCGTCGGTAAAAAAGGAAGGCCCTAGATGTCCTCGTATTGTATCTCTGGGGCCGTATCTCGGTTTGCCTCACGCGGGCCGTCTAGGCCGCTAGTGGTGAGCACGTAGTCCTGTATTTTAATGAACCGCATGGGACGCAGTTCAACGTGCCTATCGTTGAGTCGTATCTCTAGATCGATGGTGAATAGCACTTGTATCATATCACCCTCTACAACGTCCTCCTCGAGGTTAAGTGGTTCACCTCGTTGAGTAGTCAAATACGATCTGCCGCGCTTCGCTTGATACTCTAGCCGCTGTCTCATCATCGTGAATCTGATGGCCCCATCGTTCACCAGATGGCTAGTTACAGGCTCGTTTTTGAATAGTCTAAAGACATTGGTTTCAAGGCCCATGCAGAACGCGGCAAAGGCCTCATTAGTCACCTCGCAAGTGATATGTAGACCCTCTTCATTGGCCTCTACTCCGACGACTCTGAGCAGCGGCGTAGAGTGCTGTACTATCCCCACACGAGTCTTCAGCGTGATCTTCCTATCGTGTACGAAGCGATGATAGAGTAGTATAGTAGAGGCGTTGAACGTGTCAAACCTAGATGATACGTAGTTGACATCGAAGTTCCCTCCGATGCTTATGTTGTTGAGTACTACGATAGGATCATCAGTCACAACTGAGGCATTAGCGTCCTTCTCGATCATGCACATGATATGCATGTGTTCTTCAAAGGTGGTGGCACTCTTGGGATGATACCAACTGTAGAGAGACCTTATCAGTCGCGCTAGTTGACTATTGGGCCCCCTATCGGCCAGCACCGGTGTAATGTCGATGAATTTGAGTATGTCGGCATCTGCTCTAATTGAATAGCCGCTATGTAGTGTCTTGACCAGCCTCTCAACGCGCGATTTGGCCACATTGGTGAACCACGTGATCCTCTCACGGGCCGCTTTACAGGCCACTGCTGACCCCATGAATCGCTTCCCATCGGTGAACCACTGCACATGAGCGAGGTCGAACCTGGATATAACGTCGTATGGGGTAGAGTAGCTGCCGGACACTATCTGGAACTTGCGTGGTACATCGCTTATGTATATAGTCGTCACACTGCCGCGGACTGCATAGTATACTCGTGCGCCGACCTTAGGCAGTTCCATCTTGAACCAGTCAAGCACTCTCTCAAAGGCTCTTGCGCGGGCATCGAAGCTTGCCCCATAAATGAATATATCGATGTCCGATTGCTTGGCGTGGGAGCTATTGTAGTTGGCCGATAGTATCCTTGTAACGGACCCTCCGGCGATCACTGCGCAGTCGAATGGGAAGGCACGGTGGGCCACGGGTGGCTTACTATCACGGGCCACAAGTGGATTACCATCACGAACCCCTAAAACATCCCTCAAAGGCCCCCTAAGTAGCCCAAAGGCAAACTCATGGAGCCGCTCTAGGGCCACGTCGGCCGCCGCTATAGTGGGCTGCCCAACCTCTATTTGGTCCACTACTGATATACTCTCGCAGTCCCATGTGGGAGCCCCTTTCATGGGCCTCTCGAAGTATGATATCGGCAATGTATGAGGGTCCACCAAGAACACCTCCCAGGCCTCCTTTCGCTGGGTCTCTAGCCATTTGATACGGGCCTGCACTGTTGCACTGTTGTTCTTGAAACATGTAGTGAAGTTATATGCCCCGAGGAACGTTAGCATCTCGATAAGACGTTCTGGGGCCGACTCAAATACACCAGATTCCTTGGCCACGCGGGCCCAGTCGAAGGCGTTCTCGCATAGTCGGAAGAACTTAGCGAAGTCCGCAAGGTACTCGTTCTCGCACCACACTGTGTACATGTATTCTGGCTCCGAGAGCTCGATCCATCTGGGCTCGTTTACCCATCCAGGCATACCGGTCACCACGTCTTCAGTCGTTAGACCGAAGGCCTTGGCCAGCACTATGACTATATAAACATCCCTATGCGAACCAATGTCCACCATTGGACTGAGTACTGGGCCGGTCGTTAACCTCACTGCTAGACCCACATGTTGAGCGGTTGCGCCGGGCACCACTATTGGCCTATGTTGGGCGTTGGTCTCCAAGCCGCGGGTAGCCTCTTCGGGGACGAGAGTCTCTGCTCCGTTGATTACAAATTTGATTACAGACGATGACATCAGTAACATACTAGGCCACGTATTCAATTTTCGAATGCATGATCAACTAGGCCACGGCGTATATGCTAGAGTGCATGCAGACGGCGACGTAGCGATAAAGACTATGGCCTCAACCTACCTTGTCAATGGTGTCAAGGAGGCTATATTCCTAGCTTCTACACGGTCCCCCCATGTGGTCGCACTGGAGGACGTTAGCTTCACCGACGTGCAGGTCACCAGGTTGACGCTCAAGCGGTACGATATAGACCTATACAAGTTCATGAAGGACAGGGCCCACATCCAGTACCCATTCTCTATCCCAGCGACTGAGACGCTAGCCCTCCATATGTTCACTGGTCTTCACTACATCCATTCTCGTGGGATAACACACTGCGATGTCAAGCCGCAGAACCTCCTCATCAACATAGACCCTCTCCATCTGGCCATCTGCGACTTCGGCATATCGACTCTTGTGTCCGAGCTACGTCACTCATCTAAGGCACAGACTTGCAATTACAGAGCCCCAGAGATCAATATCCGTCAAAAGACCACCAAGTATACCCAGGCGATCGACATATGGAGCGCCGGATGTGTCCTATTTGAGCTCTTATCGGGCCGGCATTTCATCGACTATAGGGCCCATGTGGAGGACACCACAGTCTATCTATGTGAGATCCTAGGGCTGCCCCTAGGTGAGACCAGAAGGGCGCGCAAGAGGACTCTGCGGGATGTCACGCACGTCACTATAAAGAACGTCATTGACGCGCATTTACGCCCCGATACACCTCCTATTATGGCCACTCTAACGGCCCTATGTCTTGTGCCGGTAGCCAACCGCAGGCCTACCGCAGAGCAGGCACTGAGAATACTAGGGGCCGCCGAGACGACTATTGTAGGTGCATCCATGGACATGGTCGAGTCCATAGGGGTATATGAGAGATTCATCGTTGACTTGCCCAATGCCATCCTCGAGGCGTGCGACTACGAGTGCTTGATGTTGGCCTCGAAGATATATGAACGAGCGGTCAATCTCCCACAGGTAGGTGTTCCTATAAGAGAGAGACCACTCGTTCCACACGCGTGCGTAATAGTGGCTAGATGTATGCACAACGGTAACCTAGGCTCCCTACGCACCATCGTTGGTAATGCGCCCCCAGACGCACTGAAGTTGGCCCTCCGTATAGTAGTTGAGGCCCAGGGCCGACTACTGTGCCAAAAAATGAGTTAGCTACTCTCTTCATCATCCCATGCACAGGCCATCACTTGCCATCCCATACGGATACCTATTGTCGGGTTCTTTTTTCCCCTAGTGTTCCTCAGGATCGCAGCGTAGATGTCCGTGATGATCTTCACGGCGGCCTCGTTGTCCTCCTCTGTTTTCACCAAGACGCGCGGGTCAAAGGCCAGAGAGGCGTCTGTAGGGCTACCATGGGCCGGCCCCTCGATGGTCATGTGGTCTACAGCGATGAACCCATGGTTCGATATATCAACGTCATCAGTGTTAAGACTGGAGAATATCGTCACGCCGTCTACCTTGATCTCTGAGTCGTTCTCGTTGAGTCCATTGTATTGGGTCTTGGCTAGCTTGTTAAGCACGCTGTCGGCCTTGTCCGCCGAGTAGAATATGCCGTAGTAGCAGTTCAGTTGATGAGTGTACTTAGCCATGAGTCTCGTCTATGTTCCTCTACTATGTTAGAGTAGAGGAACATCACATTCAATTTTAGAAACCATGCCATAGTCGATCTCGCTATACTCGATGGTATTGTCCACGTGCTGCTCTAGGGCGATTATCAAGCTGACCACCACGTACAGCTCTATAATATAAGCCGCCATCGCCTCTCCTCCCTCTTGCCTCTTCACTCGTGTTATCAACTCGTACACTGTATGCCACCTAGTTATGGCCTCTAGTCGGGCCGAGTGGACCTCTCGGAGTATACTAACGAGAGTACGTAGCCGCTCGTTGAGTACCTCGATACGTACCCTATATTCGCCCTTGCTTATGATACGGGGGTTGTTCGTAGTGTTCATAGGCTCACGGCGAGCCGCTGTAAGTAGCCTTTCTATCATACCGACTGTCCTTCAAACGATAGTCTCGTAGAAGAGTACGTATATCTAATGCGAAAACCCGCCCAGGGCCCTAGAGTGTCAAATTTGATTCGTCCGGTATTCGCTATTAGATATTAAGATCTTATCTATTATATTAGGCTCTATGGCTGATAACGATAACATGGACATCTCGGCCTTCATTGAGGAGGTCCTGCGAGAGCTGTCTGATGAGACGACTATAACGACCCCTGCTAGCGAGGACTCAGACGCGGTCTTAGGGGCCGCAGAGGTGGGGGACTCGATGGTTGGTGCGGGGGGCAATGAATCCCTCGAGCAGTACATATCCATACCTGATGGCGGTCCAGTGCCGACCCAGGAGCTCCCCATGTGGCCGACCACCACTAGTACTGTAAATGAGGACCTGTTATATGACCGCGATGAGGTCTTAGCGGCCCTGGGGGAGACAGCGGTCAAGAAGACTGGCGGCGTGACCATCAAGCCCGCCAAGACCTACGAGCAAGAACCGGTGCAGGAGATCGACCCAACCATCACTACGGGCGATATGATGACGCTCATATTTGCGGAGATACAACGCAAGAAGATAGCTGGGCACCACATCGACAGCATGAACTCGTTCAATAAGATAGGGATCAAGCAGATAGCCACCAAGGTCTTCGTGGTGGAGGGTCGCCAGAAGAACATGCGCGACAAGACCGAGGAGGACCGCGAGATTGCAGAGATAACGTATAGGATAGAGTTTACAGACATCAACTTGACGTCGCCCACCATAATCAACTACAAGGCCAACACTACTCAGATGTTGACCCCCGGCCTAGCCCGCATCAAGAACCTCACATATAGCTCCCATATGTATATAGATGCACTCATCACGGCCACTGCTCATTATAAGAATGGATCGACCAAGAAGCGCACGGCGGAGATCAAGAACCATCGTATCGCGGCCATACCTTGTATGATAGGCACTGACCAATGCAACACCCGCATTTGCCCCAAAGAGACCCTTAAATCCTTCGAAGAGGACCCCTACGACGTGGGCGGCAAGTTCATTATCAAGGGCTTCGAGTGGACCGTGGACAACCTCGAGAACATCACTAACAATACCTTCCATGTCCACTACAACATGTATATGAACGAGATCGTGAGAGGGGCCTTCTTGAGTAAACCTGGCGATGCCTTCGAGAACTCCTATCAGGTCATCCTGCGGTACCTTAACTCAGGGGCCATTACATTAGAAGTGACGACCGGCAAGTTCGATAAGTTCGAGATCCCCTACTACATCATATTCAGGGCCCTCGGTATGGTCCGCGATAGGGACATCATAGACAACATTGTGTATGGTGTGGGGAACACTGACCCAGTGACCTCGAGGATGCTGGAGATACTGGCCAAGGCCTTCGAGGTTGAGGACAGTAGGTTTGGGCCCATTCGCCGTACGACCAACCAAGTAGAGATCGTGCAGTTCATCGCCCAGCGCATCACGGAGAATGCCAATACGTCCATAGCCAAGAAGGATGATAACATAGCCAAGTACCTCAATAACAACATCCTCAACATCATAGACCGTTACATATTCCCGCACATAGGTACCACGATAGAGCATCGACTGAAGAAGCTCAGGTTCCTCGGACACCTTATCAACAAGCTCTTGTCCGTATACATGGGGGTACTTGACCCTACAGATAGAGACTCCTATCGTAACAAACGAGTGTTCGCCGCGGGGACTTCCATCGCGAAGACCTTCAAGACTGACTTCAACTTCGCCATCGTGCAGGAGCTCAAAAAACACTTCAGGAAGGACTTTACATCCACCCCGTTCTCTCAAGTGCAGCTCGTCGAGTCCTTCAAGGCGGCCATCAACTCGGATGATCTAGAACGCATGTTGACCCAGGCGATAACCACTGGCAACGGCACGATCACTGTCAAGAAGAACGAGATCACTAACCGTATATCATCTCAGACTCTCTATCATAAGAACGACCTCAACGTCAAGTCGACACTCTGCACGATCAACACGCCGAACACTAGCTCGGCCAAACAGAACGAACGAGCAGACGTCATGCGGCGTGTTCACCCGACCTACCTGGGGTATATTGATATATCACAGTCCGCTGATACAGGGGAGAAGGTAGGCATGACTAAGCAAATGGCCTGTACCGCCTCAGTATGTGGGGCAACAAGCTCATTCGTACTCAAGGGGAAACTGTATGAGGACCCCGACATCCTGCATTTAGACGACGTGACTCCGGCACAGATCACCTCAGAGAAGCTGGCCAAGGTGTTCGTCAATGGTGATTGGGTGGGCTGTTGTAAGCACTCATATGATCTCGTGCGCAAATATAGAGTACGTCGCCGACACAACGACATCCACCGGCAGACCACCATAGTGTGGGAGCTACTCATTCGCGAGGTCTACTTCTGGACGGACGTGGGGCGACTCATGCGGCCCCTAGTCATCGTCTATAACAACATAGAAGAGTACAACGAGAACCACCGCAACGGGGACAAATCAGTCAAGTTCCAGCAGTGGATCAAGCTCACCAAGGCGCATATTAGGGGCCTACAGTCTCGTAAGATCACTATGGGCGACCTGCAGGACGAGCGGGTCATCGAGTATATCTCGCCTGAGGAACAAGAGAATACGTTCATCGCCCCCAGCATAGACTCCCTGCGCGAACATGCTGGGAACCTACGCAAGATGTACACACACTGCGATATTGAACAGGCGATCTTCGGTATAGTGACCCTGGCATCCCCCATGGCCAACCATTCAAATGCTGTGCGTAACACGATGTATACCAATCATCGCAAGCAGAGCGCTGGGTGGTTTGCCTTGAATTATCCGTACAGGATCGACAAGAACGTGACCCTGCAACACTACTGCGAGAAGCCGGTAGTCACTGCGTTCTCGGACGCTCTCACCTATCCGAATGGTCAGAACACCATAGTGGCCCTCGCGCTGTACACCGGTTATAACACTGAGGATAGCATCATAGTCAACAAGTCATCCGTCGACTGCGGGATGTTCAATGCCTCGTTCTACACATACGAGAAGTCTGAACTAGAGAAGGGCGAGCAGTTCGGCAACCCCGACCAGTCCCGCACCATGGACATCAAGAAGGACGCCACATATGAATACGTGAAGAACGGCCTGATCGCAGAGGGTACACTAGTGCAGAAGGGCTACGTACTTATAGTCAAAGCACTGAAGATCAGTAAGCCCGTGGATCAGTTCCTCTTCATTGACAAGAGTGTTGTCTACAAGCGCGACGAGCCAGTATACGTAGAGCGCGTCATACCGCCGATGAAGAACGAGGACTCGCAGTTCGCCAAGATCAAGCTACGGGCCGACAGACCACTCAGGATTGGAGATAAGCTATCAAGTCTTACCGGAAATAAGGGAATAGTGGCAGCGCTATATCCACGTGTTGACATGCCTTACTGTGAAGACGGGCTGATACCAGATCTTATAGTCAACGCCCATTCAATCCCTACCCGTATGGCGGTCAATCAAATACTCAGTGGCATGTTAGGACTACTGGCTGCTCTGATGGGCACACACATCGATGGAACTGTGTTCCGCAAACATGACTTCGACGCGGTGATCAAGAACCTGGAGGCCAGGGGAGTTAAATATGGCGGCCACAAGAGGATGTACAATGGCAAGCTCGGCACATGGATAGATACTCTTATATTCGTCACTCCAACGACCTACCAACGGCTACAGAAGTTCGCCGTGGACGAGCACTACGCGATCCGCACTGGGCCCACCTCGGCCCTCACTCGTCAACCACTCGACGGCAAGAACAACAACGGGGGCCTGCGTATGGGGGAGATGGAGATATGGGTGTACTGCGCCCATGGTACCATGCGAGCCCTCCATGAGAAGATATACAAGGACTCTGATGGCATCGACAT
>JACCDV010314208.1_pt1 | contig 16636 bp, 13 predicted proteins | sample 7446131 | NCBI WGS metagenome assembly JACCDV01 (sample SAMN15323448, study PRJNA562643) | freshwater metagenome | isolation source: river surface water | place: USA:Blue River Watershed | collected 2017-08-17 | reverse complement strand
TTGTGAATAAAGAAGCTGACAAAAAAGGCGTTACAAATTATGTCATGTCTTTTCAAACTATGGTCTTTAAAAAAGGCGAGAAGGAAGTGAAATTGATTATGAGTGTAGTGAATGGCATGAAAGATGGTAAAATTGTAGAAGAGTGGGGATTATATGACACAAAACCATTGATGGATTTAATTGCACAAAAATAAATTCATTACAAATAATTTAAAGCTATGCTATAGTATAGCTTTAAGCCAAAAGAGCCCGTCATTGACGGGCTCTTTTGGCTTAAATATGGTGTATTGATAAGTCATTAAACCAGATATCTATTTTATTGTCTAATATCTTATCAAAAAGTATGTTTTTGGCGCATAAATTGATTATTTTCAAAAGCGCTTTTTGTGCAATGCGTTTTTTAATATGTCAATTATTCGTAATTTAATTTTTACCTTTTTTGTTGGTGTTTTTTGCACAGCAAATTTGTATGCACAGGATTTTTCTAATAAGGGTAAAGAGTTTTGGGTAGTGTTTCCACCGCATCAACCAACAGGTACGGTTAATTCACCTAGTTTAGCAGAATTATCTTTGTATATCAGTTCTGATAAAAATACGAGTGGTCATATTGTAATTAATGGAGATTCAATTCCTTTTAATATCATCGCTTTTACACCTCAGGAATTTATACTACCAAGAGCAACAACTTATGTAAGTGGTGCCGAGTCTGCTACAGATGACCCAGCATCAATTCAAAAAACAGTTTTAAATAAAGGTATTAAAGTGATTGTGACCGAGGGCAAACCCGGCGTAGTGGTATATGCGCATATGTATGCTAGTGCTCGTTCTGCAGCTTCTATTATTTTACCCACTTCTGTACTTGAAAGAAAGTATCAAGTTATTTCATACACCCAATCCCAACCAACTAACACATTTGCTAACGAGTTTAGAAGGTCTCAATTTAATGTGGTCGCAGTAGAGGATAATACGGTCATTCGAATTCAATTAAGAAAAAGTGGACAAATTTCTGGTTCACCATATGATGTAGCATTGCCTAAAGCAGGAACCATTTATTCCTTTCAAGATCCGTTAGACCTAACTGGAACCTCCATTGAATCTGTCTCTACGGATGGAAGTGTTTGTAAAAAAATTGCGGTTTTTAGTGGAAGTAGTAGTCTTTCAATTGGCGCAACAAATTCAGTTGACCCCTTGTATCAGCAATGTTATCCTGTTAATTCTTGGGGTTTAAATTATTTTATCACACCTTATCGCGGGAAAAATAAATTTAACATACGAGTTTTAGCGAAAGAGGATGGGACTAAAGTAATGATCAATGGACAAGAGGTTTTACTAAGTGCCAATGAATTTAAAGAAAATAATTATACAAATCCTGCTGCATTTGCCATCAATTCAAATAAGCCAGTTGCTGTTGCACAATATACACTCACAGATACTGCAGATATTGGTGTAGGTGATCCAGATATGGTAATTTTAAATCCGGTAGAACAAAATATCAATGATGTGACTGTCTTTTTAACACCAAAATTTAATATCTCTGACCAAAATATCAATGTGGTTATTAAAGATGAAGGTATCCCCACTTTTAAAATAAATGGCCAAAAACCTACTGGTACATTTGTAAAAATACCCAATACCAACTACTCTTATTTACAAGAACAATTTACGGTAGCTAATGGCACATTTTTAAGTATTAGATTGACTTCTGATAGTGGATTCAATGCGTTTTGTTATGGATTTGGAGGCTTTGAATCCTATAGCTATAGTGCAGGAACAAATGTGAAAGATTTATTTCAAAAATTACTCATCACCAATAAGTTTACATCAGTAGATGCCAATGCGGTCACATGCAAAGGCGCTCCCTTTGTTGCTTCTATCACACTGCCTTATAAGCCGAATGTATTAAAATGGAAAATACCTTCCTTTGATCAAGTTGATGACCTATCTCCAAAACCAACTGATTCAACAATTGTTAGCGGCAAGCTAATCTTCACTTACAAATTAAATACAGAATTGATTTATCAAACAGCTGGCACTTATACAATAGAGGTGATTGTGAATAATCCATTAGGTGATGCTGGATGTAGCGGTGAGCAAGAAATAAGTTTTGACTTAGAAGTGTTAGAGCCGCCTAAAGCATTCAATAAAATTATTACAAGTAATTGCGTTGCTGATTCTTTAAGTTTTATAGATGCTAGTATCGTTAATGCAAATGATAAAAAAATAACTAATTATAAGTGGGATTTAGGAAATAATATTTTTAAAGATTTTTCATCCAATTTTAAATTCAAATATGATACTGCAGGCAAATACGATGTTAAATATTTTTTAATTACAGAAATTGGTTGCATTAGTGATACTATTTCCACAACCATTCAGCTAGATGAAGTGCCTACTGTTAAATTTAATTTTTCATCTATTACCTGTCAAAACAAAGAGATTCTTTTTACAGATTCCTCTACGGCAAAAGGCAGTACTATAATTGATAAATGGATTTGGAATTTTGGAGACAGTTCAACTATTGATACCCTTTCATCAAATGCAGTGGTAAAGCATAGTTATGCAGATGCAAAAAAGTATAATGTTAAACTATCTACTATTACTAAAAATGGTTGCCAGAATACATTAGAAAAAGAAATTACAAGTCATCCTAACCCACTAGTTGGTTTTATTATGCCTGAAATATGTTTAGAGGACTCCTTTGCTCAGTTTATTGATACAACAAAAATTGCTAATAATACTAAAGGCTTTAAATATAAATGGAATTTTGGGGATTACGACAATACCTTATTTCCTAATACGGATACCATTGCTAATCCAAAGCATCGTTACTTAACCCCGGGTGATTATAATGTATCATTGGAGATTAAAAGTTTAGCAGGATGTATTAGCGCTGATTCAAGTTTATTCACAGTGAATGGATCTAAACCCAGGTCTATATTTTTAGTTCAAAATGACACCGCTTTATGTAGTAATAAAGAAGTTATAATCATCAATAATTCCGAAGTAGATATTGGAAAAGTAGGAAAACTTATTATTTACTGGGACTATGATAGAGATATTTTAGATACGACTATTGATGAAAATCCAACAAAAGGGAAAAATTATAAACATAAGTATAGTAAATATAGTTTTCCTGATACTACTAATTTTAAAATCAAATTAATTGCCTATACAGGTGGAACTTGCTTTGATGATACTGCTCAAAGTATTTCAATTGTGCCTCCACCAAGCAATGTAACTCCTATACTCTCAAAAAATTATGTTTGTAAACTAGATACACTCCAGTTTAACACAGATATTACAGGAGGCGTCCCTCCATTTAATCATGTATGGTCCGTTGACAAGACGAATGCTGCTATTTTTTCAACAAATATCTTGAACGGTCTTTTGCCAGATAATATCAATATCTCTTTAAAACTAGTTGATCCTAAAAAATGCGAATACCTCTATAGTAATATTCGAAATTTGAATGTTCGTGATATTCCAAAAGCCATATTAAAAGCAAGGGATACGGTTATTTGCAACGGAGATCCAATTACCTTATTGGGCTCAGGTGGAAGCACTTATACCTGGATATTGAATGATATAACCAAATACCCAACTAATTCTATAGACACCTTTTCAACAACAAATAATGGTACTTATAAGCTAATTGTGAATGATGGTTTTTGTAATTCATTAAAATCAGATTCAGTATTTATAAAAGTATTAAACATTCCAGTATATACTTTAAATTATAATCCAAACAGTTGTATTCAAGGCAAGCTCGTGATTAATACAAATGCAAGTGATCAAAAAAATGTATACATCAATTGGGACTTTGGAGATGGAAAAACATTTAATCAAGCGCAACCTGTTTTTCATAGTTATGATAAAATTGGAACCTACCAAATTAAGTTATCAGTAAAGAATGATTATTGTCCAAAATATGAATATCAATTAAATGGTGATTCAGTCAAAGTAGTAGCACCATTACCCCCATCTAAATTCACCTTATTTGTGCTTGCAGATCAGGATACTATATTATCTCCTAAAAAAATAGATTCAGGTTATATTCAATATAAGTGGGCGCCCTCATTTAATCTTTCCAATCCTTTGATTCCCAATCCATTATTTAGAGCAAATAGTTCAATTGAATATGTTTTAAATAGAGTAGACCCTGTAACCGGATGCTTTATCAATGATATTTATTATATAGATGTTTCAACTGCTATTGTTGTTACAATTCCTAAGGCATTTACGCCTAATAGAGACAATCTTAATGACGTTTTAAAAATAGAATATGGTGCCGGGCTTAAAACCTTTAATTTCTTAAGAATATACAATCGATTTGGCAAAATTGTATTTCAAACAACTAGAATAACGGATAGTTGGGATGGTAGATTCAACGGCCTAGATCAAGAAATGGATGCCTATACTTATTTAATTGATTATGTTACTTATAAAAACGAGCATATTACAAAAACAGGTTCATTTATTTTATTAAGGTAAATGCATAAAATTAAACAATTCATATTAGGAGTTATTCTTTTGTCTTTTGCGCAAGATACTTGTGCGCAAACACCTTATTCATCTCAGAATTTTAATTTAAATAATTTCTTTAACCCTGCTACCTCTGGTTTTGGAATCAATAATAAAATTCAAACATTATTTAGAACGCAGTATGAAGGTGTTGGAAGTGCATATAGGACAATTGGAATCGCTGCAGACCTTGCATTACTTAGAAAAAATAGTTACGATAAAAATAATTTATTCGGGTTTGGTGTACAAGCAGTTTCGGAGCAAGTTTTAGATGGTGTATTACAAACCAATGCTGTTTCACTTAGTTTTGCCAATCGACTTTTTTTAAATGAAGCAAAAACAAGTAGTATTGCATTAGGTATAAGTTCTACATTAATTGCAAGAACAATAGATGCATCAAAACTAACTTTCGGAGATCAATTTAATTCGGGTAGATTATTCAATACAACTAGTTTAGAAGTAATTAATGCTATTCCAAGTAAATTTTCTTCTAATGTAGGATTGCTATATACCTTATCAAATGAAACAACGTTTTTTCAATTTGGCGGTAGCTTATTTTACATCAATCGAAGCACAAATGAACAGGCACTTGAAAAATTTGAAGAATCTTATCAAACTTTAGCACAAATTAATTTTGAAAAAAAGATTTGGGAAAATAATACGATTGCTTTTCATGCAGATTATCAAAATAGATTTGAAAACGAGTTTATTTATACAGGTGCAGTTTTTAGTATTCCAATAAATTCAAAGGGAGAAAATTTTGATCGTTTTTATATTGGGTGCTTTTATAGAACAAAAGACGCCACTATTCCATATGTTGGTTTAATGTATAATAAATATAAATTTGGATTGAGTTATGATATCTATCAATCCAATATGACCATGTCTACCTTAAGACCTCATACTTTTGAGTTTACCATTTCTACGAATATCAGTAATAGAGTTTCAGATAAATTAGTCAGCTTGTTTAACTAACCAGTTGCAACGCTTATTTTTAAGTTTTAATCACTTTAAATTTGAGGTTTTATGGGAATCAACTAATTTTACTGTTACAAACATTCTTTCAATGAGTAAGATTTTAGTGATAGGTGCTGGTGGACAGTTGGGTACAGAACTTACAAAAGCATTAGCAGATAAGTACGGGAAATCTAGCGTCATTGCGACCGATTTTCAGGCTTCGGTAAGCAGTAAATTTGACTATTGTGCTTTTCAGACTTTGAATGTAATGGATAAAGACAGTTTGACTTCGATTGTCAAAAACGAAGGCGTAACTCAAATTTATCATTTAGCTGCAATCCTATCTGCTTTAGGCGAAAAAAATCCAGTACAAGCATGGGACTTAAATATGGGTGGTCTATTAAACGTCTTAGAAGTTGCAAGAGATCACAAAATTGAAAAAGTTTTTTGGCCAAGCTCTATAGCAGTTTTTGGTCCAAATTCAGATAAAGACCAAACGCCTCAAAAAGCATTTAAGGATCCTAACACCGTATATGGTATATCAAAATTAGCTGGCGAACATTGGTGTGAATATTATTACAATAAATTCGGCGTAGACGTTAGGAGCTTAAGGTATCCTGGTTTAATAGGTTATAAGTCCTTACCAGGAGGCGGAACAACAGACTATGCTGTAGATATTTACCATAAAGCAGTGAATGGCCAAAAGTTTACTTGCTTCTTAAGCAAGGATACTTATTTACCAATGATGTATATGGATGATGCTATTCATGCAACATTACAATTAATGGAAGCGCCAAAAGAAAGTATAAAAATTCGAACAAGTTATAATCTTGCGGGAATGAGTTTTTCACCCGCGGAAATACATCAAAGTTTACAAGCCCATTATCCAGATTTTGAGATTGAATATCAGCCAGATTTTAGACAACAAATTGCAGATAGTTGGCCAAATAGTATAGACGATAGTAATGCAAAGAAAGATTGGCAATGGCAGCCTCAATTTGATTTAAAGGCAATGACCGCAACAATTGTAAAACACTTACCAGCATTTTTTAATTACAACCAGGATAAATAAATTATATGTACAATCAATTACAACCATTTTTAGCTAAGGAAATTGAAGGGATAAAAGAAGCCGGCTTATATAAGAAAGAAAGAATCATTACATCTGCTCAGGGAGCAGAAATTACCATACAAGGTGGTCAACAGGTTTTAAATTTTTGTGCCAATAATTATTTAGGTTTATCCTCACATCCAAAAGTGATTGAAGCAGCAAAGGCTGCGATTGATACCCATGGATTTGGATTATCATCTGTACGTTTTATTTGTGGCACACAGGATATACATAAAACATTAGAAGAAAAAATCTCTGCTTTTTTAGGCACAGAAGATACCATATTATATGCTGCTGCATTTGATGCAAATGGTGGTGTCTTTGAACCATTGTTTGGCGAGAAGGATGCAATTATTTCGGACGCTTTAAACCACGCATCTATTATTGATGGTGTAAGACTTACAAAGTCTATGAGGTATCGTTATGAGCATAATTCTATGGAGGACTTAGAAGCAAAATTAAAAGAAGCCATTGCAGCAGGTGCTGTTCAAAAAATTATTGTAACAGATGGTGCATTCTCTATGGATGGTACCATTGCACAGTTAGATAAGATTGTAGAATTAGCAGAAAAATATGAAGCACTTGTGATGACGGATGAATGTCATTCCACAGGATTTTTAGGAAAAACAGGAAGAGGCGTGCATGAATTAAAAGGTGTGATGGGTAAGGTAGATATAATTACGGGCACTTTAGGAAAAGCATTGGGCGGCGCGTCTGGAGGATTTACATCAGGAAAAAAAGAAATTATTGATTTGTTAAGACAGCGTTCAAGACCTTATTTATTTTCAAATACATTGGCGCCTTCAATTACAGGTGCTTCTATTGCTGTATTTGATTTATTGTCACAAACCACAGAACTTAGAGATACCCTAGAAGCAAACACGACTTATTTTAGAGAAAAAATTACTGCTGCGGGCTTTGATATTAAACCAGGTACTCATCCAATCATACCAATCATGTTGTATGACGCAGTGGTGTCTCAAAAAATGGCCGAAAAATTATTAGAAAAAGGTATTTATGTAATCGGATTTTACTATCCAGTTGTGGCGAAGGGTCAGGCAAGAATTCGTGTGCAAATTTCTGCTGCACATACAAGAGCACATTTGGATCAAGCCATTCAAGCCTTTATAGAAGTAGGAAAGGAATTGGGAGTGATTAAATAAAAACGAATTCAAAAATATAGAATTGCTTTAAAACAAAAAGGGTTTACGACATTAGATCGTAAACCCTTTTTTTAATCTCTCTTATTTAACATCAAAGCAACTTATCTTTCGATTTGAATGCCTGATTTTATTTTTTGAAATTATTTAGGTAAAACAACAGCATCCAAAACGTGGATTAAGCCATTGCTTGCAGCTAAATCTGTAGCAACTACTGTTGCAACACCACCTCTTTCGTCTGTTAAGATTACTTTACCTTCTTTAATAGAAGCAACCAAGTTACCACCACTAACTGTTTTTAAAGTTACAGAACCACCACCATCTGTGATAGCTTTCACAACAGCAGCAGCATTAAAACTACCAGCTACAACGTGGTAAGTTAAAACTTTAGCTAAAGTTGCTTTGTTTTCTGGCTTAAGTAAGTAATCTACTGTTCCAGCTGGAAGTTTACCAAATGCAGCATTTACTGGTGCGAAAACTGTAAAAGGTCCTGCGCTTTGTAAAGTTGCAACTAAGTCAGCGGCTTTAACAGCAGCAACTAAAGTTGTGTGGTCTTTTGATCCTACGGCAACATCTACTAATGTTTTTTGAGCGTTAACTGTGATTGTGCTAGCAACAATTGCAAAAGTTGCTAGTAATAAGTTTTTGATTTTCATATTTATTGTTTAATACTATAACATCTTATTGCTTGAATTGTTCGGCTTAAAAGATAAAACAAGGTGGATTATAATTTAGTTCATTGACAATCAACGCACAAGAGCCAAATATTAATATTAAATATTTATTGCGGTTTATTAAGCTTATATTTAGATACAATCACAAATATAGTATGCTAAAAAAATTCACTCCCTCAGATTACATAATGCTTATTTCAGCGTTTTCTTCCTTAATCTTTTCAGAACTTTTATGGTTCAAAGGTGAAAAAGAAGCTGCAATATTTATAGGTCTTTGGGTTCCTTCAATCCTAGGATTTGCGATTTTTTTAAAATTAATAAATAACAAGAATGATTGATATCATACCCTATTTTGCAGCCTTTATCACCTTATTATTTGGTGTTGGATTTGTATTGTCTCTTAATAAATTTAAAGGGTATAAATAATTAGTGTATGAGTAAGTTCTTACAATTAGCCAGTAATAACTTCGATTCCTACTTTAATCCTAAAGTTGTTAGAAAAATCGAGTTGCTTCTTTTAAGAGCTGCAGTCTTTTCGTTTATACTCCACTTAGCTATTATTTATTTAGGTAATAACTTTACTTACTTTCAACATTTTCAACATAGTTATCTAAAGGCCATCTACACTCCTTTTAGTTTTATCCTTTTTTATGAAGTTTTTCTGTTGATTATTATCATTCCAAATTCCATATCAGAGTTTATTGGTAAGCAGTTTGAGGTCATTACATTAATTACATTGAGGAGTTTTTTCCATGATATTGCAGACTTTAATACAAGTGAAGCCATTCATTTTCAAAATCCTGCATTTTTAAGTTTGCTGTATGATTTAGGTGCTTCAATTGTGATGCTAGGTTTCACAATTATATATTATAAAATTTACAATAGTAGTAATAATAAGGAGGCCATTAGGGAGTTAAACCAATTCATCAATATCAAGAAATTAGTTTCCTTGAGTATGATATTGGTTTTATTAGTTTTAAGTGTTACAAGTTTATTTAATTGGTCTGTAGATATGCTTGAAGCCATAAAAATAAACGACAATTATCCAAATCCTAATACGGTTTTTTACGAAGACTTTTTTTCTATCATGATATTTGTAGATGTATTATTACTTATCATTTCATTTACTTTCCATTCTTCTTTTTTCATTATTTTTAGAAATGCAAGTTTTATTATTACGACTATTTTACTTAGAATGTCTTTAACGATAGCAAAGCCTATGAATTATTTGATCATTATCGTTGGCTTTTTGTTTGCAATTGCCTCCTTCTTCTTATACCGATTTAGGTATGTACATCATAAAAGAGAGCTATAAATAAGTTTTGATGCTTTTTCATGCATTCAACAATAAGTTTGATTTTTTGTTATTATTATTATTAAACGAAACCACATGACATTTCAAGAACAATTGGATCACTTAATTATAGAAAAGCAGGCAATTCCTGATGCTTTTGCATTACCAGAATTGATCAATCAAAAGACCTATCTATCTGACGGTGAGTTAGTTACTTGGGATGGTCCAACCCATGAGGTTTTTTCACCCATTTGTATGCATACTCCAGATGGCGTAAAGCGCATCAAGATAGGATCCTATCCTGTATGTACCGAGAAGGAGGCGATGATCGCATTGGATGCAGCATGTAAAGCCTATAATGATGGTAGAGGAGAGTGGCCAACCATGTCTGTTGCGCAAAGAATTAATTGTGTAGAACAGTTTGTCGTAAAAATGTTAGCACAAAAAGAGATTGTAGTGAAGTTGATCATGTGGGAGATTGGTAAAACCTATGCAGACTCCGAAAAAGAGTTCGATAGAACAGTTGAATATATATATGCTACCATTGAAGCTTTAAAGGATATAGACAGAGACTCATCAAGATTCACGATTGAGCAAGGCATTGTTGCGCAAATAAGAAGATCGCCATTAGGAGTTGTATTGTGTATGGGCCCATTCAATTATCCTTTAAATGAAACCTTCACTACATTGATCCCTGCAATCATCATGGGTAATACTTTATTATTTAAGGCACCAAAGCATGGCACACTATTACACTATCCAATGTTGGAAGCATTTAAGTCTTGTTTTCCTAAAGGTGTTGTGAATACAATATATGGAAGAGGCAATGTGATCATCCCTGCATTGATGGAATCTGGCAAGATCAATGTATTAACACTTATTGGATCCAGTAAAGTAGCCAATCAATTAAAAAAATTACATCCAAAAGTAAATAGACTTAGAGCCATTTTAGGGTTAGATGCTAAGAACGCAGCTATTATCACAAAGGATGCAGATATTAAATTAGCTGTTCAAGAAACAGTTTTAGGATCACTATCATTTAATGGACAAAGATGTACTGCGCTTAAAACTATTTTTGTGCATCAATCTATTGCAAAAGAATTCATTGAATTATTAAAAGAGCAAGTAGCAAAATTACAATTTGGATTGCCATGGGAAAAAGGTGTGACTTTGACACCATTACCAGAACCAGGTAAGCCAGCTTATTTAAATGATTTAATTGAGGATGCTAAATTACACGGTGCATCTGTGATGAATGAAAATGGCGGCACTATCAAAGAAACATTTTTCTATCCAGCTATTTTATTTCCTGTGAATCATAAAATGAAGATTTATACCGAAGAACAGTTTGGTCCAATTATTCCAGTTATTCCATTTGAAGATATTGAAGAGCCTATTCAATATATCATTGAGTCAACACATGGCCAACAGGTTAGTTTGTTCTCAAAAAATCAAGCTGAATTAGCAAGTTTAATTGATCCATTAGTGAATCAAGTAAGCAGGGTGAATATCAATTGTCAATGTCAAAGAGGTCCAGATAGTTTTCCTTTTACCGGACGTAAGGATAGTGCAGAAGGTACCTTGTCTGTAGTGGACGCACTTAGGTCTTTCTCTATTAGGTCTTTAGTGGCTGCAAAATTAACCGAAGAGAATAAGCATATCATCAATGATATTGTTTCTTCTCATCATTCTAATTTCTTAAGTACTAAGTTTATATTTTAAGCGAAGTGGATTGAATAAAAAAAGCCTGCTATTTTATAGCAGGCTTTTTTATGAGAGACATATATATTTATTCAAAAATGGTAAGGCTGTTTCCCTGAGATGGCAGTTTATATTTATTCAAAAATCCTAAGGTTGTTTCCAGTACGTGTAATTTTATATTGCTTTAATGGACTAGCTGCTGGTCCGTTAAGTACTGCTCCAGTAGTGCTGAATAAAGATCCGTGACCAGAACAGAAAAAACGATTATTGCTTGCTTGGAAATCTAATAATACTTGTTGATGGGTACAAAGAGAACTTACTGCTATGAATTCATCGGTAAGTGTTCTGGCAATGATGATATTATTTGTCTTATCAACATAAAATCCTCCTGCAGTATTTAAACTTGTATAAGGATTTGTTGTTATATTGATTGTGAAATCAATTGCTTTAGGCGGGTTATTATTTGATGGCGGAGGTGTAGGAGCTGGGCTCTCGGATTTAGAACATCCTTGCATGCAACCAAAAATTAGAATTGAGGCAGCGCTTAGGCCTACTTGTTCGATGAAATCTTTTCTTTCCATTATAATAAATTTTTATGATAAATAAAATTAAACCTACATGATAACAATGGTTAAAGTACTTTTGTTTTAGCAATTGGATAAATTCAAACTAAAAAAATCCCTCATGATGTATAACTATTTGAAATACAAATCTTTGGTTAAGGTATTTTTTATATTCATTTTGATTGGAAGTCAAAATAAAGTCCAAGCACAAACGGATTCGCTTTTACAAACCTTATTAGTAGATGAAAAAATTGATAGCCAGCTGATTGCTCCTAAAAAAATGCTTTTTACGCAACAGTTGATTTGGGGTGAAAAAGGAATTTTTAAAAATAGGTATGGAAATACCCAAGACCTTGTTGAAAGAAGAAAGATTGATTTAAGGATTAGAAGAAAAATGTTACAATTACATCAAATTGGTGGCTTTGTTACTTTGGGGGGTATGGTAGCGCAAGGTATTATTGGAAGTCAGTTGTATAATGGTTCCTATCAATTAAAGGAAACGCATGAAAAGCTAGGTACCGCAATCAATTTATCTTATGGGTTCACTGCCATCAATGGATTATTTACACCGCCATCCACATTTAAAAGAGATAAAAAACTAACTTCTATCAGATTGCATAAGTGGTTAGCAATTGCACATATGTCTGGTATGTTAGCGACCAATATTTTGGCGTCTCAAATCCAAAACAATTATGCCCTTAAACCATATCACCGAGCAGCAGCCTATACAAGCTTTGTTAGTTTAGCAGCAGCCATGGTGGTCATTAAATTTTAGATTATGTTTTTACATGTACTACTTTCATTCATGGTGTCCTTGTTCTTTCAAAGTCCAAACTATGAAGCGAGCACATCTTCGATAACATATTCAATGGCACACAAATTACACAGATGGCAAGGGGTAAGCAAAGATCTCAAAGTGGCTACCAAGTGGAACGAGCAAAAAAATGAAATTGAACAAATATCTATTGTAGTTAATGTGTCTACATTTAATAGTGGCCTTTCAAGTAGAGATAGTCATATGATGGAAGTATTAGATGGCTTAACTTATCCTAGGATTTTATTTAGTAGTTCAAGCGTGCAGTATACTCCAGAGGGTATATTCGTAAAAGGTAAATTACAATTTCATGGAGTAGAGCGCATGATTGAAACTAAAGTAAAGCTTGAAAAGGTGAATCGTAGATGGGTGTTTTCAGGAAGCCTTCCTATCTTGTTAGAAGACTATAAAGTAGAAAGACCTAGTTTGTTATTTGTAAAAGTAGATAACAAAATACAGATTGATTTTCAGGTGGCGTATAATAATTAATTCAGCGCCTTGTCTGCGCAACAGCTACTCGCAAAGGATTCTGGCTTTGCTTTAAATGCGAAGCCCATGCCCATAATATAGCCCATTGCGTCTTTCAATGCTTCATTGCTTTTAAACTGACTATTTGTATTGATATCCGCGTGTACTTCCATTTCGACATCGTGTTCTATAAATAAATCACAAAGTGCATAAGCAATTTCGACACTCTTTGAAACTTCGAGTAACATCCTTTCTTTTATATGAAGTGGCTGATTTGTTTTTTCATTATGAATAAACATAAATCCCCCATTTTTTTCTCTTAAAAAAACAATGACAGTAGCAAATTCTGTTACAGATTGCTTCACTTGACTATCTGTTCCAATATATACTTTGAGTTTTACATTTTTCGCAGTCTCTTCCTCAATGCATTTTCTTAAATGTGACTCTATTGGTATGTTGAGTGTTTCGCCGTTAAATTTACGCCAAGACATAGTCATTGATTTATTACTTACAATTTATACTATTTATAAGTACAGCAATATTAAATTAAGAATAAGTTTTACCTATTTTTTGCACTTTCCATTTTGTAAAACGCCCATCGATTCAATCTTTTTTTCCATATTAAATATTCGCAGTAACTTTAATGATGCGTTATACCTGGTTATGTTTGGCCCTAATACTATCTATTGAAAGCTTTGCTCAAGAGGATTCTACAAAGTCAATTAAAGTAAGTACTTATGTTGATATGTATTATAGTTATGATTTTTCAAATCCTATGAATTTTGAAAAACCAGATTACAATTATAATTATAAAAAGCACAATCAATTGAACGTCAACATGGCTTTTGTGAAATTAGGGTATCAGTCTAGTCGCATGAGATCTAATTTGGCACTCATGACAGGTAATTATGCCATGTACAATTTAAGTTCCGAACCAAATTGGGCAAAGCCATTATTAGAGGCCAATATTGGATATAAAATAGCTAAGCAACAAAATATTTGGGTAGATGCAGGCGTAATGCCCTCTCATATTGGTTTTGAAAGTGCAATTGGTGCAGATTGCTGGAACTTAAGTAGGAGCTTATTGGCCGAAAATTCACCTTATTTTGAAACGGGTATCAAATTAAGTTACACCAACAAAAAAGAAGATCTATACTTTGCATTTCATGTACTGAATGGATGGCAGAAAATTGCAATACCAAGCCAAGGTGCTACACCAAGTGCGGGTATACAGCTTACCTATAAACCAAGCAATTACCTGACTTTGAACTATAGTAATTTTATTGGGCGCATTCATTTAGATTCCTTGAATGCGTTAAGGGTATTTCATAATCTTTATGCTATTTATGAAGCCTCCCCAAAGACGTCATTTATATTCGGTTTTGATATAGGCACTCAAAAAAATACTCAATCCAAAGTTGCAGTTTGGTACACACCCGTGTTGATTGCAAAACTAAATTTAAATAGTAAAAGTAAAATTGCTGGAAGGATAGAATACTATATGGATAAAAATCAAGTTATCATCCCAACTGCAACACCTAATGGTTTTCAAACATTTGGCGTCTCAGTAAACTACGATCACCAAATCTTGCCTTATTTATTGATGAGAACAGAATTGAAACAATATCAATCTAAGGATCCTATTTATAGATACGAGCAATCTACTGCTTCTCAAACCACAGCCACTATGGCTTTCATTGTAAAGTTTTAATTACTATATATTAAGCTAATCTGACCCATCTTTTAATACCTATAAAATGGGTATGAGTACAAGCTAATAATTATAAATAAACTTTATGTATAACATTACTATTATAAATAAAACATTATGAATAATGATGCTCAATTTTGCTCTAATTACTAATTGCATTATTGTATGAGCTCGAATGTTTTGAAAATCAGTATTTGTTTTGCATGTATGATTTTATGTCTAACAATTGCGTTCCTAACTAAAAATATCATTTTAAGTTATTTGAATACAATTATTGTTATTTTGATTGGTTTGTTCGTGTTTAAAAATAATAGAAGTAATTAGGTCATATGTTTAAAGGAAGATCATTACTGATTGCTACTAAGCATGAGAAAGAGCAAATTATTGGACCCATATTTGAAAAAGAGTTGGGTGTAACATGTTCTATACCTGATCATTTTGATACAGATGTTTTTGGAACATTTACTGGAGAGGTAGAAAGAAAAGCAGACCCAATTACAACAGCAAGACTAAAATGTGAACTTGCTATGCAACAATCTAATGCCGACTTAGCAATTGCTAGCGAAGGTTCATTTGGCCCACATCCATCTATATTTTTTGTGAATGCCGACGAAGAGATTTTATTATTTGTTGATAAAAAAAATGGCCTTGAAATAATCGTTAAAGAGCTTAGTACAACTACAAATTTTAATGCTTCTGAGATTCGAAGTTTACGAACACTTAAAGAATTTGCCAACAAAGTAGGATTCCCTTCTCACGGGTTAATCCTTAGGCAATCAAAAGATGATTTTAAAGTTATTTTCAAGGGTATCACAACTTGGGTAAAACTGATAGAAGCATACAACTATCTGATCAATCATTCCGATACAATTTATGTAGAAACGGATATGAGGGCAATGTATAATCCTACAAGAAGAAACGTAATTCAAATTGCTACAAATAAATTAATTGAAAAAATTAAAAATACCTGTCCTACATGTAAAACACCTGGACTTGGAATAACTGGTGTGAAAGAAGGTTTGCCTTGTAGTGCTTGTAAAGCTCCAACCAGGTCTGTTTTAAGTCATATATATAGTTGTCAAAAGTGTAATTACGAGGAGTTGAAAGCATATCCTTATGACAAAACCGAAGAAGACCCAATGTATTGTGATCGATGCAACCCATAAAAACAATTGCAATGAAAAGAATAATTATAAAACAAGCTAGTATTGTCAATGAAGGTAAAATAGTAATAGCGGATGTTTTGATTGTTGGAGAAAGAATTGAAAAAATTGCAAATCATATTTCAGACGATCGAGCAGACATCATCAATGCAGAACATTTATTTTTATTGCCAGGTGTTATTGATGATCAAGTACATTTTAGAGAGCCAGGATTAACACATAAAGCTACTATATATTCAGAGTCTCGCGCTGCAGTAGCAGGAGGAATTACATCCTTTATGGATATGCCAAATACAATTCCAAATACTTTAACTATAGATCTATTAGAGGAAAAATACGCTATCGCATCAAAAACATCTTTAGCAAATTATTCCTTCTTTATGGGCATCAATCAAGATAATTTAGAAGAAGCTTTAAAGATTGATAATGAAAATGTATGCGGAATAACAGATGATGGTTTGTACTTTAATAATGATGAAGGTATTTTAGCGAATTATCC
>JACCDV010086114.1_pt1 | contig 16641 bp, 6 predicted proteins | sample 7446131 | NCBI WGS metagenome assembly JACCDV01 (sample SAMN15323448, study PRJNA562643) | freshwater metagenome | isolation source: river surface water | place: USA:Blue River Watershed | collected 2017-08-17 | reverse complement strand
CTTCTCGATGCGCTGGGCGTCCTAGCCGCTGAGGCTGGAATTGAGGAAGGCGGCTGCCACGCCGGCCTCCAGCAGGGCGCCGACCTGGTCGTGCATGAGCGCGATCAGGGGCGAGACCACCACGGTGAGGCCGTGGCCCGCCTGCTGGCGCACGATGGCCGGCACCTGGTAACACAGCGACTTGCCGCCGCCGGTGGGCATGAGCACCAGGGCGTCGCCGCCGGCGCCCACATGGCTCACGATGTCGGCCTGCGGCCCCCGGAAGGCATCGAAGCCGAACACCTCCTGCAGCACGGCCAGCGAGGCCTCCAGCACCTCGCTGCCCGGTGCGACGTCGATGGCGTCCAGCATCGGCTTACATCTGTTCCCAGGGCAGGCCTTCGAAGCGCCAGCCGTTCACGCTGGAGCGCTTGAAGTGCTCGTTGAGCTCGCCCTCGAAACCGTTGACCACATGGCTGACGTCGGTGAAGCCGGCGGCCTCCAGGGCGGTGCCGGCGTCCAGGGTGCGCTTGCCGCTGCGGCAGATCAGCAGGATGGGGCGGGCCTTGTCGCCGGCCTCGGACTCCACCATCTGCGCAAAACGCGCCGGGTCGGGGGTGAGGTCCGGGTACTCGTACCAGGCCACGTGCACCACGCCGGGCGGGCGGCCCACATAGAGCGACTCGATCTCCATGCGCACGTCCACGAACAGCGGCGGCGCCTCGCCACGGGCTTCGCGGGCCTGCCGTTCGGCCTGCAGCCAGGCCCAGGCCTGCGTGGGGGTGAGGTGCTTCATGGGCGGTGATTGTCGGGGATTTCCAGCCCTGTCCCACCGGCCCGGCGCGGGGGGTCTTCCTACAATGGCGGGATGAACGCCCCCGACCGACTGCCCCTCTACACCCGTGCCCAGGCCCTGCCGGGCATCCTGCGCCAGCGCATCGCCATCCTGGACGGCGCCATGGGCACCATGATCCAGCGCTTCAAGCTGACCGAAGAGCAGTACCGCGGCGAGCGTTTCAAGGACTTCCACCGCGACGTCAAAGGCAACAACGAACTGCTCAGCCTGACCCGGCCGGACGTCATCCAGGACATCCACGAAGGGTATCTGGCCGCCGGTGCCGACCTGATCGAGACCAACACCTTCGGCGCCACCACCGTGGCCCAGGCCGACTACGACATGGCCAACCTGGCGCGCGAGATGAACCTCGAATCGGCCCGCCTGGCCCGCCTGGCCTGCGACAAGTTCTCCACCCCCGACAGGCCCCGCTTCGCGGCCGGCGCGCTCGGCCCCACGCCCAAGACCGCCAGCATCAGCCCCGACGTCAACGACCCGGGCGCGCGCAATGTGAGCTTTGAAGAGCTGCGTGCGGCCTATTACGAACAGGTCCAGGCCCTGGTGGAAGGCGGCAGCGACGTGCTGCTGGTCGAGACCATCTTCGACACGCTCAACGCCAAGGCCGCGCTCTTTGCCATCGACGAATACTTCGAGGCCAGCGGCGAGTGCCTGCCGCTGATCATCAGCGGCACCGTCACCGACGCCTCCGGCCGCATCCTCAGCGGCCAGACCGTCAGCGCCTTCTGGCACAGTGTGCGCCACGCCCGACCGCTGGCCGTGGGCCTGAACTGCGCCCTGGGCGCCGCCCTGATGCGGCCCTACATCCAAGAGCTGGCGCGCGTGGCCGGCGACACCTTCATCAGTTGCTATCCCAACGCCGGCCTGCCCAACCCCATGAGCGACACCGGCTTTGACGAAACCCCCGAGGTCACCAGCCGCCTGCTGCATGAATTTGCATCGCAAGGCCTGGTCAACATCGTCGGCGGTTGCTGCGGCACCACGCCCCAGCACATTGGCGCCATCGGCAGCGCCGTCGCGCCCCTGGCGCCCCGGGCCTTGACCGCCGGGCTGCGCTCGGCCGCGTAAGCCGCCCCTTCCCCCCGGGGCGATGGCCCCCTGCCTGTTCTGATCCCCCGGCTCGCCCGCGTGGCGGACCCGCAGCTGCCCGCCGCAAGCCCGGCGGTGGCCTTCTCGCGGCGCGGGTGTCCCCTTTTGATGGCCCACCGCCGCTGAGCGACCCGGCTTGGCAGGCGCACCCCGGTGATGGACCGGCCATGCGCCCTCGCGAGGGCCTGGCATCACTTCCATACTTAAGAATTCATATAAGAAATCGCATGTCATGATCATGCAAGTCCACGTATTTCTTATACAAGATTTAATCAATTAGCCCCTTGTTAAGCATATTTCAAGGAAAAGTTGTAGAAAATAGGGCCCAAATCGACATCCAGAGGGTCTTTTTGGCGGAATCTAAAATTCCTTCTAACTTCCTATGCGTTTAACGATCTTTAACCTTTTGGTGGCGCTCTTGGTGGCGGCAGGTTCTGCCTCAGCCCAGGCCCCATCCAGTGCTGTGGTTCAGGGCTCGGCCGCTGCGCAGTCGGCCGTCAAGGCAGAGTTGAGCCAGTTCCTCGTCACCCAGGAGGCGGGCAAGGAAGTGCTCAAGCCGGTGGGCTCCGTCAAGCCGGGCGACCTCATCGAATACCGGGTGGTCTACACCAATCAGAGCGGCCGACCGGTGCGCGATGTGGTGGCAGAGCTGCCCATTCCGGCCAGCCTTGAATACCAGGCCAGCACCGCCCGGCCCCGCCAGAACGCCCTGGCCACCGCCGACGGCAACACCTACGGTCCCGAGCCGCTGATGCGCGAGTTGCCCGGCGGCAAGAAAGAGCCCATTCCCCGGGCCCAGTACCGCCGCTTGCGCTGGACGGTGGGCCAGATCGAACCTGGCGCCAAGGTCGAAGTCTCGGCCCGGGCCCGTGTCCCCAGCAACCCGGCCGCTGCGGCCGCTCCCCCTTCAACCAAGCCTTAATCGCCAGCCCCTCGCGACCCAGCCGTCGCAGGGGCGTATGCGTTTGACCCAAGGAGTCCATTCATGACAACAAATCTTTCAGATCGCGGCAGCGGCCTGCGCGCCTGGCGCAGGAAGGGCGTGGTCCTGCTCGCGTGGGTGGGTGGGCTCTGCGCGAGTCAGCTCGCCTTTGCGGCGGCGCCGCCAGCCGGCACCAACATCACCAACACGGCCACCGCGTCTTACAGAGACAGCGCGGGCGCACCGCAGACGACCAACTCCAACAGTGTGGTCACCCAGGTCAGCCAGGTGGGCTCGTACACCCTCACGCCAGCCAGCAACGCCAAAAATGCCGGCGCGGGCGCCACCGTTTACATGGCTTACACGCTGACCAACACCGGCAACGGCACCGACTCGTTCAACATCAAGGTTGCTGAAGGCGCGACAACACCCGACTTCACCAAGATCGAGGTGTACCTCGACAACGGCGGCGGCCTGCCTGTGGGTACGCAGCCCTTGTGTACCCAGTCCACGGCCGGCCAGGACTGTGTGGTGCCCGCGCAAAGCCTGGCGGCTGGCCAGAGCTTTGCCTTCGTCGTGGCCTACTCTGTGCCCAACACGGCCACCACCGGCACCTGGCCCAGCAATACCGGCACGGTCACGGTCACGCCCTCGGCGACCCTGGCCAGCCTGTACAGCCCGGCCACGCTCTCGCGCACCGACACGATCACCCTGACCACTGGCGTTTCCTTCTCGGTCAACAAGCTGATTGGTGCACCTGCGGTGGCCCCCGTGAGCGGTACCTGGCCCTATGCCACCAGCGGTCCGCGCGGTTCCTCGACCACCTACACCATCGACATCAGGAACAACGGCGCGGCCACTGGCAACCTCTACCTCAAGGACGTCTTGCCTGCGGGTCTGACCTACAAATCTGGTCAGTCCGTCGTCAGCTGTAATGCGGGTACGGCGCTTTCGGAAGCCTCGGGTGACTCTTCTGCCTGCGGCGCGCAAACTGTCGAGTTCGAGCAAAGCGGCCAGACCATTCAGGCCTTGATCAAGGACATCCCCGTCAATACCGCTGTCACGCTGAGCTTCCAGGTGGACATCGCCAGCAACGCGCCCATTGGCATCCTGAACAACGTGGTGCAGTACACGGCCGGTGGTTGTGCCAGCGGCGTCATGGCCACTGGCGCAAGCGGCACCCTGGTCTCCAGCAACACCGTGGGCTTTGAAGTCACAGCCAGCCGCGGCGTACGGCTCAACACGGCCGACAGCACGGCCGGCACGCCGGCCGACGCCAACGACGGCGTCACCTCCGCCAACATCGTGCCGGGCGGCATCGTGCGCCAGACGCACACCATCCGCAACACCGGCAATGAGACCGACAAATTCAATCTGGCGGTCAACGCAGGCAACTTCCCGGCGAACACCCAATTCACCTGGTGGTACAGCAACATGACTCCCCTGCTGGCCGGTAGCACGGCGGGTACCTTCGAGACCCGCGACATTGCTCCCGACACCGAGCTGACCCTGACGCTGCAGATCAGCTTGCCTGCCGGCACCGCCGTGGCCAATGGTGCCAATTACAGCGCCACCGTCACCGCCAGCTCTGTCGCCAACGCCAACGTCAAGGACGCCACCTACGCCAAAATCACCGACGTGATCGGCGGCTATGTGGACTTGGTCAACAAGCCCGTCACGGCCGTGGCCGGCGATGTGGGCCCCGGCCCTGGCAATGCGGCGGCGTTCACCACCACCGCGATCGTGGCCGGCAGTGGCTCCAGCCAGATTCCGCTGATGGTCCGCAACTACGACACCAACGCCAACACCTACAAGCTGAGCGTCAGCAGCAGCCCCACCTTCCCGGGCACGCTGCCGGCAGGCTGGTCTGTGGTGTTCAGCTCCACGGCCTGTTCCACGCCGACGGCGCTGGCCAATGCCACCACCGGCTCGGTGGCGGCCATCAGTAGCGGCACCCCGGGCTCGCTCGACGTCTTTGCCTGCGTGAGCGCGCCCGTCACTGCGCCCACCATGACGCAGCCCATCTACATCAAGATCGAATCCGTGGGCGCCACCTCCACCGGCACGCCCGCCACCGACGTGCTGTATGACGCCGTGTCCGTCCTGTCGACAAGTTCCTTCAGCTTCACGCTCTCGGCCAACGGTTCGGGCAATGTGCTGCGTGGCCAGTCTGTTGACTATGCCCACAGTCTGACCAACACCGGCAACAACACCTGCGGGGCAGGCACGGCCAACAACTACATCAAGGTCACGGCTGCGGTTGACAACCCGGGAGCCAACCCCAACTGGACCGTGTCCATCTATAAGGACGTCAACGGTGACGGCCGCATCGATGTGGGTGACGCCCTCATCACCGACGGCAAGTTGGTGACGGGTGGACTGACTGCGGGCAGTTCAGCGAAATTCATCGTCCGCGTCTTCGCCCCCGGTGGCGCCAACGCAGGTGACCGTGCCACCGTCACGGTGACCGTATCCGATGTCGACAGCACCGGCAATACCGTGCAGAACGCGCCCAATGGCTGCGGTCAGCAGGTCAACGTCGACACATCTACTGTCGCGACCGGCGCTCTTGACGTCGAAAAGACGCAAGCCACCAGTGCGGGCACTTGCGCCAGCACCTTCCCGACGACTTGGACGAGGGCGGATCAAACCGCCAAGCCAGGTGATTGCGTGTACTACCAAGTGGTGGCCCGCAACAACAGCGCCGCACCCGTTCGGGACGTCTCGCTCGCCGATACAGTCCCCAACCACACCACCTTGGTCGCTTCGACGCCCGCAGCCAGCTGCAGTGCCACCAGCCTCACTGCGTCCCCGGGCATCGCCGTCACGACCACCAGCACGTCGGTGGTTTGTGCAACCAGCGGCACCAACACCTTGGCTCCGGGAGGGACGATTACCCTGAGGTTCGCAGTCCAGATCAACAACTGAGACTGAGGTGCGATTCAAGCGGGCCACCCCGCTTGAATCGCCTTGTGCTTTTTGGAGGGGACGGCGCCCACGGACTTTCACACCTTGGCGAGAAATTGTGAAAGTTTGCGTCCCGCCCATCCAGAGAGTTTCAGGACCACTCCCTTGAAACGCCGTCTAGCCGATTGGATTTGCAAGCCTTGGACCCGCTGCTTGGGTGGGTCCGGGCTGCTTTGCGTCCTGGCGACTGTGATCGGTCTTGGCGCCGCACCGTCCTTCGCCGCGCCGCCCGCGGCAGGCAGCCGCATTGCCACCCAAGCCACGGCCACCTACAAGCCCGATGGCTGGAGCCAGGTCGAACGCGTTTCTTCAGCCCCCGCCTTTTTGGAAATCCAGGCCGTCGAGGCGTTCAGCCTGACCGGCGAGTCCTGGGTCGCCCGCGCCCCGGGCACGCGCATCAGCGTGCCGTACCGGGTCACCAACCTGGGCAATCTCACCAGCACCTTCACCCTCCAGGCGCAAAACAGCAACAGCTGCAGCGGCCAGACCGACACCGCCGATGTGAGCAGCCTGCAAGTGGTGGTCGATGCCAACAGCAACGGCGTGGCCGACCCCGCCGAGCTCGCCAGTGGTGCCACCGCTGTGCTGGCCGCAGGCCAGAGCGCATCGATCCTGCTGCTGGGGGAGGTGCCTTTGGCGCGCAGCGGTGGCGCGTGCGTGAGCCTGGGGGCTGCCACGGCGCTGCAAAACGTCAACCGCAGCGTGTCCACCTTCATCAGCATTGCTGACAACCCGGTGGTGCAACTGGTCAAGTCGGCCAGCTACACCCAAGCCCTCAAGCGCAACGACACCACTAGCCGCGCGCGCTACACCGTCAGCCTGAGCAACATCGGCATGCGCGCCGCCACCCGCACCAGTGTGGCCAGCCGGGGCGAAGCCATCCTGGTCAACGGCAACCCGGTATCCGTGGTGCTGGTGCGCGATGTATTGCCGTCGGGAGCCCAGTATCAGCTGGGCACGCTGGTGGCCAGCCACGGCGATGCCCTCAAGCTGTTCCGTCTTGCGTCCGATCCACCGTTTAGCTACCGCTCGGGCGATGACGCCGGCGCCGTTGAAGTGGCGGTCGCCTTGCCCGCTGACTTGGCTGCCGGCCAGTCCCTGAGCATGGGCTTTGAGGTCGCCGCCCTGGGCTCCGCGGGTGCCCAGCTGCTCAACGTCGCCCAAGCGCATTACGGCAACGTGAGCGGCGCCAGCGCCGCAGTGAGCACCGACTCCAACGCTGCCGTGGTACCCGTTGCCGGTGCGCGGCTCGGCGTTTCGCACTGGGTGATGGACCGGCAAATTCAGCGCACCGCCAACCATCAAAACGACGGCACCGTGGTCTACACCCTGGCTGTTCGCGTGCGCAACGAAGGCGATGCGCCGCTGTTCAACCTTCAGCTGCCGCAGCTTCTGGCGGGTGGCAGCGCCGATCGCTGGGGCACCTATACGGCCAACCCGGTGCCGGCAGCCGGCCAGTACAACGTGGTGCCTGGCAGCCTGGGCGTGGTCAGTGGCGCCCAGGTGGCCCTGAACGCCAGCTTCACCGGGCAGGCGGGTCAGCACGAACTGTTGGGGGCTGGCGTTCAACTGCCCGTGGGGGGCGAATTCACCTTGCGCTATCAGGTGCGCATCAATGCCACGGGCCGGGCTCAGCAGGTTCTGCAGAACCAGATCGTTGCCCAGGCCAGCCTGCAGAGCTACGGGACGACGGCCGACCTCAGCGACGCCTCCACCGATGGCCCGCACCCCGACCCCGATGGCGATGGCGATGCCGGGAACAACAGCGCCCCCACCCTGATCACTTTGCCCGATCTCACCCAGGTCAACGCACTGGCCGCTGGCCTGTCGATCACCCTGACCGCCGCCAACCCCGTGCGCGTGAGCTTTGGGGTGTATGACATCACTTACACCCTGAACGTGGCCAATCGCAGCAACGTGCGCGCGGACCATGTGCGGGTCATCAGCAACGTGGCATGCCTGGTCACTGGCTCGACCAACGTCGCACAGGCCAGCCTGGTCGGCCGGCCCCGCGCAGACCGAGGGGTTCTCACGGCATCGTCGGCCTTTTCAGACCAGGCCAGTTGCGATGCCGCCACCCTGGGCGCCACAGACCCGGCGATCCTGCCGATGGACCCTCGCACCGCCTTGAACAGCGGCGCCAATACGCTCAACCCGGGCGAATCCGAAGTGCTGCACTTCACGGTGCGCGTGCACCAAGCCGCGCCGGGTTCCCCCACCGAGGTGGTCAACAAAGCCTGGCTGGCCTCAATGCAGGACAACACCGTCACAGGCAGCGCCGTGGTGGCTGCAGCCAGCGTCTCCGCGTCGCAATTGCTGGTGGACCCGCAAGGCTATGTGTACGACTCCCGCTCCCGCGCCCCGGTGGCCGGCGCCACCGTCACGCTCAAGCGCCTGAGCTGCGAAAACACCACCCCCGGGCCCATCACGGCGGCAGAAATCCTCAATGGCGACAACGGCCAGTACGTCTACAACAGCGCGGACCGCACGGTTCGCATGGTCACCGGTGCCGATGGCCAGTACCAGTTCTACTGGAAGGTACCGCCCATCAATGACATCTGCACCTACAGCATCACGGCCACGCCGGCAGCTGGCAGCGCTTATGTGCAGACCAGCACCTTGCTGCCCGAGCCGGGCGTCTTCACCAGCTGCGGTGCAGTGGTTCCGACCGATGGCATTCCCACCGGCAACCAGCCCACCACCTGGTATCAGCAGCTGCGCAGCGGCTACCGCGCGGGCGTCCAGCCGCCCGAGTGCCCGGTGTTCCACAACAACCTTCCGCTCGACCCCACCGACGCGCCCGCCGGCGGCCTGCTGCTGAGCAAGAAGGCCGACAAACGCACGGCAGAAGTCGGCGACTTCGTCGACTACGAACTCACGCTGGTCAACCAGGCCAGCGGCGCCGTCACCGCCCAAACCATTGCCGACCTGCTGCCCCCCGGCTTCAGCTACGTGCCCGGCAGCGCCATGCTCAACGGCACGCGGCTGGCCGACCCGCAGCGCAACGCGCCTGCCAGCGCCAGGGAGCGCGGCACGCTGGTGTTCAACCTCGCCGGCCTGGCCATGCCGGTCCGGACCAGTGCCACCTTGCGCTACCGGGCCGCCATCGGCGTGGGCGCGGTCCAGGAAGCCGAGGCGGTCAACACCGCCATGGCCTCCGCGCTGGTTCCGGGCAGCCAGGCCACGCTGCAGTCCAACACCGCGCAGGCCTCGGTGCGCGTGAGCGGCGGTGTCTTCAGCACCCGAGGCTTTGCCCTGGGTCGCGTCTATCTCGATTGCAACGCCAATGGTTTGCAAGACGGCCCGCACGAGCCCGGCATTCCTGGCGTGCGCCTCTACCTGGAAGACGGCACCAGCGTCATCACCGACAACTTCGGCCGCTGGAGCCTCTACGGGCTCAAGCCCGTTACCCACGTGCTGCGCCTGGACCGCAGCACCTTGCCTGCTGGCGCGAAGCTGACCGTGCTGGACAACCGCAACGCCGGTGTGGCCGACAGCCGTTTTCTTGACCTGAAGAACGGCGAACTGGTGCGCGCCGACTTCACGGTCGGCAATGGCTGCGAAGACACCGCCTTGCGCACCCAGATTCAGCAACGCCAGGAACTCTTTGCCAAGGCCGACGAGCAGCAACTCCAGGCCCTGGCCACCGCGCGCCTGACACCCACCGTGCAAGCGCCCGTGCAGGTGGACACCCGTGGCATGGCCGCCAGTGGCGCCGTCGGCGGTGGCGCGGCTTTGGGCCTGCCCACCGCCGCCCCGACCCAGGACGCGCCGCTGATCGCCCTGCCTGGCCGGCTGATGCAGGGCTTGCAGTCGGTCGCTGCCATGCCGGCAAGCGTTCCGGGCGTGCCCATGGCGTCGGTGCCGGCGGCCAGCGGCGTCTCGGCGCCGACCGATCCCGCCCCGCCCGTACCCGGCCGCCTGGTCACGCCCAGCACCACGCCCCTGGAAGACCTGGTCCGCGATCTGCCGGCCCGCGCCGCCTTTGTGGGCCTGGCCGAGGGCGACACCCTGCTCGGTGCCCAGTCGGCCGTGCGGGTGACCGGCCCGCCGCAAACCTCGCTGCGCCTGAGCCTCAACGGCCAGCTGGTCCCGGACCGCCGTGTGGGCAAGAAATCGGTGGTCACTGAGACCGGTCTCGTGGCTTACGAATACATCGGCGTCGAATTCCAGCCGGGACTCAACCAACTCCTGCTCGAGGCCACCGATGAATTCGGCAACGTGCGCGAAAGCGCCCAGATCCAGGTGCGTGCGCCAGGCGCGCTCGCCCGCATGGACCTGCGTGCCCTGGGGCCCCTGCAGGCCGACCCTTTGCGCCCCGCACGGCTGCGCCTGCAGTTGACCGACAGCGCCGGCGTGCCCATCGTCGCGCGCACCGCCGTCACGCTTGACACCCGCGAGACACGCTGGCTCAACGAAGACCTCAACCCCCACGAGCCCGGGGTGCAAATCTTCGTCGAAGGCGGTGCAGCCGAACTGCTGCTGTTGCCGCCGGGGCAACCCGGCCCGGTGAGCACCCGCATCAGCGTGGGCATGCTCTATCGCGACGACACGCTCACGTTCTTGCCGGCCCTGGCGCCGCTGCAAGGCGTCGGCATCGTCGAAGGCGTGCTCGACCTGAGCAAGGCCGGCCGTGTGGCCCTGAGCGCCCCGTCGCCGGGCCAGGCCTTTGAAGCCGAGCTCAGCAGCCTGGGCGGCGATGGCAGCCAGGCCTCGGGCCGCGCCGCCTTCTTCTTCAAGGGCGCGATCAAGGGTGAATACCTGCTCACTGCGGCCTTCGACTCCGACAAACAGCGCCAGGAACGCCAGTTCCGCGACATCAAGCCCGACGAGTTCTACCCTGTCTACGGCGACAACGCTGCCCGCGGTTACGACGCGCAAAGCTCGCAGCGCCTGTATGTTCGCATCGACAAAAACCGCAGCTACCTGCTGTATGGCGACTTCTCCACCGCCAGCAGCGGCGAGGTGCGTCAGCTCAGCCAGTACAACCGCGCCCTCAGCGGCGTGCAGCATCGCTACGACGACGGCAAAGTCCGCGTCAGCACCTTCGTGGCCGAGACCAGTGCCACGCAGCAGGTGGAAGAATTCCCCGCCAACGGTCTGTCCTTCTACACCCTGGCGGCCACCGGCGGCGACGTGCGCAACGCCAGCGAGAAGGTCGAAGTCGTGGTGCGCGACCGCCGCCAGCCGAGCCTGGTGCTGTCGGTGCGCACCCTCACGCGCTCGGTCGACTACAACTTCGAGCCGCTGACCCGCCGGCTCACGCTGGCCCAGCCGCTGTCCAGCTTTGACGCTTCCTTCAATCCCCAGTCCCTGCGCGTCACCTACGAACTCGACAACGGCGGCCCCACCTACACCGTCGCCGGCAGCGACCTGCAGCTCAAGCTCGCCGACCGGCTGCAACTGGGCGCTTTGGTGGTGCGCGACGACAACCCCGCCAATCGCCTCGACCTGAACGCCGCCACCGCCCTGGTGCGCCTGGGCGAAGCCACGGCCCTTGTCGGCGAGGTGGTCGAAACCACCAGCGACCTCAAAGGCACCGGCCGCGCCGCCCGTGCCGCCCTGCGCCACGAGGGCAAGGACCTCAAGGCCCAGGTGCAGGTGCAAAAAGCCGGCTCGCAGTTCGACAACCCCAGCGCCATGTCCGGCGCCGGCCGCACCGAGGCCAATGCCAGCGCGCAATACACCATCAACGACCGCCTGCAACTGCGCGCCGAAACCCAGCTCACCCAAACCGGCGCCAGCGCCGCTGCCGCCGCCACCGAACGCAAGCACGTGGGTGTGGCAGTGCTGTACAAGCTCAGCGACACTGTGGCCGTGGAAGCGGGCATTCGCCACGGCAACGCCACCGGCGGCACCGCCTCGGGCGGCTTTGACTACGGGCAGCTCGGCACCGGCGCCAATACCAGCCCCCTGGGCAGCCTGGGCGGCGCACAAACCTCCACCGCCAACCCGCAAGACAGCACCACCGCCCGCCTGCGCCTGATGGCCCGGCCCCAGGCCGTGCCCCGCCTGCAGCTCATGGGCGAGATCGAGCAAGACCTCTCGCACCAAGAGCGCCATGCCCTCACCGTGGGTGCCCAGTACGGCCTGACCGACAAGACCCGCCTGTATGCCCAGCACGCGCTGGTCTCCACCTTGTCTGAAGTGGCGCCCATCAACGGCCAGGCTGTGCGCAACGCCACCGTGGTCGGCGTCGACAGCGCCTACATGGAAGGCGGCCGCCTTTACAACGAATACCGCGCCAACCCCAACGCCGCCGCACAGAACGCCAGCGGCGTGCGCAATACCTTCCGGCTCAACGAACGCTGGCGCATGAACGCCGGCGTCGAACGCGTCACCACCCTGGGCAGCGTGCCTGGCACGCCCGCCACCACATCCAGCCAGGATTCCACCGCTGTCGTCCTGGGCCTGGACTACGCCGCTCAACCCTGGCGCCTGGGCAGCGCCTTCGAGAAGCGCCACAGCGCCATGTCCGACGCCTCGCTGGTCAGCCTGGTGGGCGTGTGGCGCCTGCATGACGGGCTGAGCCTGCTCGCCCGCAGCCTGATCACCCGCCAGAGCGACAGCAACGGCGGCCACAACGATGTGGACCGCTGGCAAGTGGGCCTGGCCTGGCGCCCCGCCTTTGCAGACCGCTGGAACCTGCTCTCGCGCTACGAACACCGCGTGCAAGACGTTGCCGCCAGCAGCGGCATCAGCACCACCAGCGCCGGTGCCAGCGTGGGCCTGACCACCACCGACATCATCAGCACCCACGCCCACTGGAAGATCGACCGCAACCAGCAGCTCTCGCTGCGCCACGCCGCCAAATTCAGCGAGCTGGCCGACGGCCCCTCGCGCAGCAGCAATCGGGCGCAGCTGGCCCACGCACGCTACACCCGCAACCTCACCCGCCAATGGGACCTCGGGCTTCAGGCCGGCCTCATGCGCAGCCAGGGCGGTGCCCGCCAGACCACGGCGGGCGTCGAGGTGGGCTACCTGCTCATGCCCAACGTGTGGCTGTCGGCTGGCCACAACGTGCTGGGCCTCAAGGAGCCCGACCTCACCGGCCAGAACTACACCCAGCGCGGCAGCTACCTGCGTTTGCGCGTCAAGTTCGACGAAACCGGCTTTGCTGCCCTGCGCGACTGATTTTTATGGTTTTCAATTTCATTCGTCGCCTCAAGTCACTGCGCCGCCATCCGTCCATGCAGCTTTGGCTTGTGCTGATGCTGACTCTGAGTGGTACGGGATCGACATGGGCACAACAGCATGTGCTCAACAGCAATTTTTGTTCGGGCCGGACCTCCACCTGGACCTCTAACTACGGTTCGATTTTTCCGGTTCTATACAACGGTAGCTGCTGGACCGCTTTCTCCGGTACCCTAGTCAGATTGGAATTCGACGGCTCCGCCCGAACCATGACGGTCGATGGCACACGAACCGCGCCCAATCTGCGGTTTGTCACTTCGGGCTACACCCTCACGGGGGGCGCCTTGAACCTGACGCAGGCCATCGTCATCGACACCCCGGCCAGCGGGCGCATCGCCACCATCAATACCCCCATCCAAGGGGGCTTCGGCCTGACCTGGAGCCCCACCGGCACCGGTACCCTGACCCTGGGGGGCACCAACACCTACACCGGCACGACCACGGTCAACAACGGCGGCACGCTCATCGTCAAGGCGACCAACGCCGGCGCCAGCTATGCCATCAACTCCGGCGCGACGCTCACCTACGACGTGGACTCAGGCGCCACGCTCTTCGGCACTTCGGGCGCGGTGACCTACAGCGGTTCGGGAACACTCAAAAAGACCGGCGCAGGCACCTACAGCAACGGCGATCCTGTGGCCACCTACAGCCTCGGCTCGGGCTCCAAGATCGTGGTGGAGGCGGGCACCTTCGAGGCCAGCTATGGCGGCAATGATGTCTGGGACAACAACAAGTCCGATTTGGAGGTCGCTTCTGGCGCGACCTTTGACATCAACTCGGGTGATGTCCGCGTCAACGCCCTCAGTGGTTCGGGGTCCATCACGGTGGGCTTTTCGGGGAACCGGGGGGTGTTGAGTGTCGGTGTCGACAATGGCGGGAGTACCTTTGCCGGCACCATCAGCGACTTCGGTGGTCAGCCCGGTCGTGTGGTCAAAACCGGCTCCGGCACACAAACCTTCTCGGGCAACAACACCTACACGGGCACCACCACGGTCAATGGCGGCACCTTGCTCATCAATGGCGACCAATCGGCGGCCAATGGTGCGGTGACAGTCACAGGCGCCACGCTAGGCGGCGCCGGAAAAATCGGGGGCGCCACCACGCTCAGCGGCACCCTCAAGCCAGGCGGCGAAGGGGTGGGTACGCTGACCTTCAAATCCAACCTGACGATTCAGGGCGGATCCGGTAACCACTTCGCCCTGGGGCAGGCCGGTACGGCGGGTGGAAACTGCAATGATTTGGTGGTTGTCGAGGGCAATCTCGTGCTGGCTGGATCGCTGACGATAAGCGCCCCCACTGGGGTGGCCGGATGCAGCGAAACGCTCACTGCAGGCCAGTACATCCTCTTTACCTATCAGGGGACGGCTTCCGGTGGCCTCAATGCGGGTGATCTGGTCTTGCCTTCCGGATACACCGGCCAGGTGGTTCACGACACTGCGAACAAGCGCTTTGTATTGAACGTATCGCTGCGAAACAACTGGGACGGCGCCAACGCCAACAGCAGCCAGGTAGAAGGCGGCACGGGCACTTGGAATAGCACCGGCACCAACTGGGCAGACAGTGCGGGCACCGGCAATAGCTCCTGGCTGGGCGGCGTTGCCACGGCGGTGTTCGGCGGGGCGGCCGGCACAGTGACGGTGGCCGACGGCTATAACGCTCCGGTGGGTGGCATCAGCTTCAACACCACAGGCTACACCATCCAGCGCAGCGCCAGCGGTACGTTGGCCCTCCAGCAAAACGCCACCTTTGACACGCCAGCCGGCGAGGTCAACGCCACCATTGCAGTGCCCATCACAGGCACCAATTACGGCCTGAACTGGAACCCTGCCGGGAACGGCACGCTCAAGCTGGAGGCGGCCAACACTTATAGCGGCACCACGACGGTGAGTCGGGGTACGTTGGAGTTGACTGGCCGGCTCACAGGCGATTCGGCCAGTACCCCTCCCGACAGTTCGTTTGGCGTAGCCAGCGGCGCCACACTCAAACTCAGCCGCAATAACGCCTGGGGCAACCACGTCACCGACGGCCACACCAAGATGACCGTCTCCGGCACGGTCGAAAGCAACAGCACCTTCACCACCTTCAAAGACATCACGCTTTCCGGCGGCACGCTCTCAGCCAAGGGCGGTCAGAGTGACATCTGGCCAAGTTTCGCCCTCAAGGGCACGGTCACCAGCACGGGAACCAGCAGCATCGTGGCGGGCAGTACGGCCACCACCAACGGCGTGATGATCGGCACCAACAGCAGCGGTGGCGACACCACCTTCAAGGTCACCTCAGGCAGCTTGAGCGTGGCCGTCCCCCTCATGAACAACCGCAACGCGGCGGGCTCTTCGGTCGCGGGCAACCTCATCAAGGAAGGTGCCGGAAGCCTCACGCTCAGCGCGGCCAACACCTACACCGGCACCACCACCGTCACTGGCGGCACGCTGACCGTGGGTGGCAGCGGCTCGATCAGCAGCAGCGGTTCGTCCACTGATGTGAACTACGCCAACAACATATCCATCGCCAGTGGCGCCAGCTTGGTGTTCAACACCAGCGCGGCGCAAAAGCTTTCTGGCACCATCAACGCCACCGGATCGCTCACCCACTCGGGCACGGGCACCTTGACCATCACCAAGGCCAACATCCTTACCGGGGCCATCAGCCTGAGCGGCCCCTTGGCGTTCGACAGTGCCGATGACCAGATCCTCGACGGCGTGATCACGGGCAACTCCGGCAGCCTGACCAAGTCGGGTACCGGCACCCTCCTGCTCAGCGGCGCCAACAGTTACTTTGGCAATGCCACCGTCCGCTCAGGCCGCTTGCGACTCAAAGACGACGCCTTGGGCTGGACTTTGAATGGCAACCGGCGTTCGGCCACCACCATCACCATTGAATCGGGTGCCACGCTGGAGTTCAACAACACCGTTCCCAACACCATGCGCTGGATGCACACCAACCTGGAGGGCGCGGGCACTTTGGAGATCAATGGCACGGGCTCCTATGAAGCATCCATCGGCATGCAAAACAAGGTGGCACTGACTGGCACCATCAACATCAATTCCGGCTGGTTTGGCACCGACAACCTTTCGGCCGACTGGAACGACAACACCGCCGACGTCAATGTGGCAGTCAACGGTGTGTTTTCCCACCGGGGCAACAGCATCCGCATTGGCGGGCTCAATGGCACAGGCGTCGTGACGGCTGGCTGGAACGGGCAAACCACTCAGGTGCTCACTATTGGAGCGGGCAACAAGAGCGGCAGCTTCAGCGGCAGCATCCAGGGCAGCGGCGGAGGCAACTACGGCGTTGTCGATCTGGGCAGAACCAACATCAGGAAGACCGGCACCGGCACGCAAACCTTTTCGGGCTACAACATTTACGGCGGCACCACCGTGATTGAGGGCGGCCGACTCAACATCAACGGCGACCAAACCAGCGCCACCGGTGCGGTGACGGTGCAGACCGGTGCCACCCTGGGCGGCACCGGTACCGTGGGTGGCGCCACCACCGTGCAAAACGGCGGCGCGCTCAGCCCCGGCACCAGCCCCGGCACGCTGAGCTTTTCCAACGGCCTGACCTTGGAGTCGGGCTCCACCACCACCTTTGAACTGGCGCAGGCCGGCACCGCGGGCGGCACCTGCAATGACCTGGT
>JACCDV010608038.1_pt1 | contig 16645 bp, 19 predicted proteins | sample 7446131 | NCBI WGS metagenome assembly JACCDV01 (sample SAMN15323448, study PRJNA562643) | freshwater metagenome | isolation source: river surface water | place: USA:Blue River Watershed | collected 2017-08-17 | reverse complement strand
CGCATCAAGTCGCGCAATATGAGCAATTTTTCCGTTCTCAGGGCGAATACGATACACCACCGTCTCATTTACTGGCATGACTTCTACAGTCGGGCCAACTGCTCTAAACTCACCAGAGGTGAGGTCTGCACTAGTCCTTTCAAACTGGAGACCCACCATGAACCGAATGAACTCAGCGCGTTCAAAGCCATCACCAACACTGACTTTTCTATGAACCTTAAGATACTCGTCAGGAGAACCTAAACCATAAATTGCGGAAACGGAGGCAACAATAATGACGTCTTTTCGCGTCAAGAGCGCCTGTGTGGAGGCGTGCCGCAGACGGTCTATTTCGTCGTTTATTTGCGCCTCCTTCTCAATATACGTGTCCGAGTGCGGGACATACGCTTCTGGTTGGTAATAATCGTAGTACGAGACAAAATAGTGAACGGCATTTTCAGGAAAGAATTCCCGATATTCTTGCGTTAACTGCGCCGCAAGAGTTTTGTTATGCGCTATAACCAAAGTCGGCTTTGAAACATTCGCGATCACATTTGCAATAGTGAACGTTTTCCCCGACCCCGTCACTCCGAGGAGTGTCTGATGGCGCTCATGTGAAAGGACACCCTCGGTAAGGGCTTTGATTGCCTGTGGCTGGTCTCCTGCGGGCGTGTAATCTGAATGTAATTTAAATACTGACACTAAACTACTATAGCAAAAGGAGAGTTAATCTTCGTAGCGTCGCGCAACTTCAGATCGGCACACTGCACGATCTTCGGCATGAGAAAGCTCGTTGCACTCTCCGACACGCTCGTTTATGTACGCTCGATTGGCTGCAATTCGCGCTGCGTTTCCTTCAACGGCTGCCCAAATTGCTGCTGTCACAGACCCAACTGTGGCGACAGTAAGCAGAGCTCGACGGACGATTTTTTCCACTTTCTTATTATAGCAGATATTAAGCTTTTGTCAATATGCGTCCAATTATCCCATTATGGAGCGAATGTGAGCTGCGGTTTCACTTGGACTTGTGACAGCGACTGTTTCAATAACACCAACAACTGAAGCATCGTTCCCTCCCGCGTGCAGGGCATCTCCAAAATATATGCATTCATCCTTGTTCCATGCTCTGTCCGCAATAAGCCGACTAACATTTCTTCCCTTATTAAATCCTTTCTTTATATAGTCGAGGCAGGTCGTTCCCCCAAAAACTACCTCCATCGTATTTGATTCAAACGGAAACTTCTCAAGCAGCGATTTTCTAAGATCACCATGAGGGTCAAACGCCGACTTTAGTTTCTTATCCGCGTGATGCCCTAAAAGACTATATGCAATCTGAGAATTTCTGTCTTCAACTAAGTCCGACTCATTTGGCACGCTCCACGTTCTAGGTATGGACGTGATGTGCGCTAAAACTTCTTTTTTTTCCTCGGGCGTTAGAAGCTCTCTCCAAAGCTCTACTTCATTCTTTTTGTCGTACGCATGGTTTCCGTTCTGTCCGAGATACACAAACGACATCCCATCGGTTTGATAGAGGGCCTGCTGTACCTCAGCGCCTGAGACAATTATGACGTCGCGGCCGCTTTCTAAAAGCGCATCCATTGCCTCCTTCATATCTTGCTCTATGAGCGATCGCGACGGCGTGACAGTCCCGTCAAGATCAAAGAATAGATGCGTATACGATTTCGACATACTAGTTACTATAGCAGACGAGGAAATTACACTGGCACTTCAAGGTTCTGTTAAATATATGCCTCTACATCGGTAAGGGACCTCCCTGATCTTCAAGTATTCGCCTCTCTCGTAGACTCATGCTTTTATACAGTTTCCAGTCCGGATGTATCATGCCTTCACCCCACAGCATTTGATTAATTCTCCGTGCTCGATTTTCAACAGATCGACGAAACGGGTCAACCATAAGCGATAGGAACTGTACATGTAGCGGGTATATGATGCCATCTCTATCATGTACGCGCGGAGTAAGGATACCTACCCCCAGTGAATCGGCAATTTTGTCTCTAGTTCGTTGTTTCCATCTATCGAGAAGCGCTCCGCCTGACTCTGCCACATACTCTCTAAAATTTGGACCCGGATTGTTTAAGCGCTCCACCCTTCTCGCTACAGCCCAAGGAGTTTCGCTAACCATGAGTTTTATATTCTGCTCCGTTATGATGCGTGCCTCAAGACGACCGTACATGAAGAAGAGTATGTCAGGAAGACGAGTAACGAGTCAAGAACTCGGATCGGTACTGGTTAAATGCGTTATTTAGGATGGAATGCCGAATGTTTGAAAGTAATGTCACAAAGAAATATAGGTTATGCAAGCTCAATATTTGTGCTCCAAGCATTTCTTTGGCGCGAAATAAATGTGACACATACGCGCGACTGAAGTGTTCCGACGCATACCCTCCCGTTTCACTATCGAGTGGCGCAAAATCGCGGGCGTACTTTTGATTTAAAATGTTTACCTTTCCTTGCGCCGTGTACATAGTGCCTGTCCTTGCCAGCCTTGTAGGAAGTACGCAGTCAAAAGTATCAATACCTCTCGAAACTGCTTCAAATATATCGTCAGGCTCGCCGATACCGAGTAAATGTCGTGGCTTGTCTTCGGGTAGAGGTGTAAGTGCTGCTGTAAGCGCGTCGCCGAGGTCGTGCTTCGAAAACGTACCTCCAATCCCATACCCATCAAATGGAAGAGCTCCGATTTCAGTTGCGCTCTGCGCTCGGAGATCTTCATAGCGACCCCCTTGCACAATCCCATAGATTGCCTGCTTCTCACCTGCTTCAATATTCTGTCTATGCGCTTTAAGTGAACGCTTAGCCCATTCGTACGTTCGCCGCATCGCTTCAATTTGATCTTCGCGCGGATCGTCTGGCTTTCGAAACTCATCAAACGCAAAGAACATGTCTGCCCCAAGCTTATGCTGAATTTCTATTGAACGCTCTGGAGTCAGTCGAAACAGAGTTCCATCAATATGCGATGTGAATGTCACGCCGTCGTCATCAACGAGGGCAAGTTTTCCATGTTGCGAGAGTATCTCCGAATCAAAAACCGTCGGCATACGACCACCATCGTGAGTCGCGGTTGAAAATTTTGAAGAGCCACCGAAGCCAACCCCAAGAGAAAAAACTTGAAACCCGCCCGAGTCCGTAAAAAGCGGACCGTGCCAATCCATGAATGCATGGAGTCCACCAGCTGCCGCGACAATGTCTTCACCCGGCTGCAAAAACAGATGATATGTGTTCCCGAGAGCAACTTCTGCACCAACACGTTCCTTGAGGTCGTGAGGAAGGACGCCTTTCACGGTACCTTTTGTGCCAACAGGCACAAACGCCGGCGTATGAATGTCTCCGTGCGGAGTTCGAATGACTCCCGCTCGAGCCCCATGCTGAGTCACTGATTCAAGGGAAAAAGAAAATTTCATCACTGAACTCTACCGCACAATCGTATCAGCACAAATTCAGTCATCCTCACGAGGTCCTTCTCCGCCTTGTTCCGGCGACTTTGTGATTGCCGAGAGCGAACGAATCTCATCGGCAAGTAGAAACGGATTCATAAACCGCATATATCGATTCACACTCGCCCAATAGTTCCGAGTAAAAGTTTCATACACAAATTGCCAATCTGGAGTCTTTCGGTCGAAGTAGTTCTCATTACTCATAGAGCATCATCTCCGCGACGGTAGTATGAAGAAAATTGTGAAATGGGCACCACTACCCCGCGCTCGTCGCGTGGTGGCGTCGCTCCTAATAGAGCAGTCATCCATGCCTGCCAGAGTGTGTACTGAAAATGAAAAGGCGCGAGCCATAGTGTGCTCGCGACCTTCCCAAAATCATGATTTTGAATTCTTCGCGGAAGAGAGTAATCAGGTTCCCGATACCAACTCTCCGTCATATGAACTACTGTGCCGACGGCGTCCTTGAGACGACTTCGACCTCGAACAAGAGAGTCGAATTTGGCGGTATTGAGCCAACTGAATTCGCTCCGTAGCCAAGCTCAGGTGGGATCGCAAGAAGTCGACGTCCACCTTCTTTCATACCCGCCATACCAAGACTCCACCCCTGTATGAGACCACCGCCAGTTTCCGTTCTAAGGCTTCCATCTGGAGCGACGATAAGCTTAAGCGGTACACCGCCATGTGCAGCCGTCGCATCAAAGACAGTGCCGTTTGGAAGTACGCCAGTATACGAAACTTCAATAATGTCTCCGACAGCAATAGGTTCCCCTGCTCCGGTAACTAAATCAACGTATTTTAATTCAGTGACTGCGCCTGTAGCCTGAATTTCATCTAATAATGCCTGAGCACTGGTGTCACCCTGCGCCGCCGGCTCAGGTTCTGCCTGTTGCTGTCCTAGGTTAAATCCTGAAAATCCCATAAAGCCAAGTGAAATAAAAATTATTACTACTAAAATCGCTAGTATGACGATGAGATTAATATGTTTCCTGTTCATAGGCTTCATGTGTATCTAATGGGTCTAGAATACCACGACATTCACGACGCAAAGAGCGCTACGAGCGGCGGACTTCGGTGCCAGACTTGGTGTCGTCAACAGTAAATCCTTCTTTCGCTATAGCATCCCGCAACTCATCTGCGAGAGCCCAATCGCCACCTTCACGCGCTTCTGTTCTTTTTTCGAGCAGGATTTTAACGGACTCAGGCAGTTCAGGCTGTGACACAACAGCAATCTTCCCTACATCAGTCTTTCGACTCGTTGTTGAAAAACCGAGGCCAAATACTTTATCGAAGTGTAGAATCGTTTCTCGCTTATCTGCGTCCGACAACGTCGAGCTGCGAAGTACCTCCCACAACACCGCGAGCGCCTCTGGTGTGTTCAGGTCGTCATTCAACGCTAATTCGAACTTGACGCGAGCATCAGAGTTAATGCTTCCGCCTGAAGTCTTTAAATCTGCAAAAATTCTGTGCGCGCGATAGAGCGTAGTCTGAGCGGCTTCAAGCGCCTCCCATGTAAAATTCATTGGAGAGCGATAGTGTCCAGAGAGTATGAGATACCGATATGCGAGCGGATTAAATCCACGCTCTTTCAGTTGATACAGCCGAATTGCATTTCCTTCAGATTTACCTATTCTCTTACCTTCAACCCCTATGAATGCTCCATGGAGCCAGTACTTTACATACGGTCGGCCCGAGGCAGCCTCAGCTTGCGCTATTTCATTGTTGTGATGAATTGAAATGTGGTCGATACCTCCCGTATGAATATCAAACGTTCGTCCAAGATACTTAGTAGCCATCGCTGTGCATTCGATATGCCACCCAGGAAATCCCTTACCCCACGGCGCGCTCCACCCAAGTAATTCATTAAACTTCCAAAGGCTAAAATCTTGAGGGTGACGTTTTTCTTTATTTACAGCTACACGAGCGTGTTCGTCAGAAAAACCAGTGCCGCCGAGTGCTCCATACGACGGAAACTTAGCCGTATCAAAGTACACGCCATCAGTCGTTGTGTATGCATAGCCCTTATCAAACAAGCTTTGAATGAACGCGATTTGCTCTGGGATATGACCCGAAGCGCGCGGAAACTTGAACGGTAAAGTTACGTTCAAATCTTTAATGTCTTCAATGAAGGCGCTCGCGTATCGATCTGCAAGCAAAGTCATACCTTCAAGCGTAAGCGGATACCCCTCTCGCTTGAGTCCGGCAGTCATTTTGTCCTCGCCGTCATCGGCATCCGACTGAAGGTGACCTACATCGGTAATGTTTATGATTTGCTTGACCTCGTAGCCCAAGTATTTGAGGTATCGAGATAGCACATCAGGGAAGATGTAACTTCTTAAATTTCCAATTTGCGCATAATCGTAGACAGTGGGTCCACAGGTATACATCTTTACATAGCGGCCAGAAACAGGAACGAATTCCTGTTTAGTCTTACCAAGTGTGTTGTACAGATAGAGTGGCGCCCTGTCGACTTTCTGCTTTCTAAAGAATCCAAACATCACCCCAGTATGCCATAGCTCAAAATCCGTGCATGATGACGGATTTTGCACTCACCTTGTTTGTCGTTGGCAGGCAGTTACCAGTTCAACGCTCCACCGGTTTTGTACTCAGTAACGCGGGTCTCAAAGAAATTCTTTTTCTTTGAGAGGTCAATTGCCTCGGACATCCATGGAAACGGATTCGTAACACCATACTGCTGTGGCAAGCCCACACGCTGGAGACGTCGGTCCGCAATATGCTCGATGTACTGTTTAAAACCATCGGCGTTGAGGCCGAAAATGCCTTTCGGAAATACTTCTTGCGCAAATGTATATTCAAGCACCGTTGCCTTTCGAACAAGTTCGACAATTCGATCTTGGAACGCTTGTGTCCACAATTCAGGATTCTCTTCCTTGAGTGCGTTAATGATCTCCAAACCGAAGTTTAAGTGCATCGATTCATCACGCATAATGTACTGAATCTGCTCTGCAGAACCCGTAAGTTTGTTCTGACGCTGCAAACCAAAGACCACCGCGAATGACGAATAGAAGAATATGCCTTCGAGAATGAGCGAGAATACGCACCAGTTTTCAAGAAACTTCTGATCAGCTTCAAACGTTCCTGTTTTAAAGTTCTTGTCGAAAATTCCTTCATTAAATCCAAGAATGAATTCTTGCTTATCGTAAATAGCATCAACCTCTCGATACATGTTGAAAATCTTCGACTCATCCATCGAGAGCGATTCTACTATGTACTGATACGCGTGTGTGTGAATCGCCTCTTCATACGCCTGACGCAAGAGGTACATCCTAATTTCAGGGCTCGTGACGTGACCGTAGAAGCCCATGACGATATTGTTTGCGGCAATCGAATCTGCCGTCGTGAAAAATCCAAGAACGGTTTCGAATGCGCGTCGTTCATCAGGTGTCAGTGCGTTTGGCGATTTCCACTGCTCGATATCTAACTGCATTGATATTTCGGTCGGAAGCCAGTGATTAGCGTTTGCTGCGTTGTAGTACTCCCACGCAAACTTATGCTTCATTGGGTACAACTGAATAACATCAGCCTCAAGTCCGTTAATGATGCGTCGCTGATTTATATCAACTGGTTGTGCCCCTTTTTTTATAGACATGGTTGTGGTTGTGATTGGTAATTACTCGCAGGACTCGCACGCAGCTTCGGGCTTTCTGTGTAGAACAAAGTTTCTCGCCCTTGGAGCAACTGAGGCATCAGCTTGTGCACTTACGACGGGTGCAGGCGCTACGGATACTGGACTAGGAATCGGCGCAACTGGTGCGGCGGGCGCTGGCTGTTCCACCGTCGGAACTTTCGTCTTCGACAATCCCTCGGCTTGATCTCGAGTGTGTGTCGATCCGTATGACGCCGTAGAAACAGTAGATTTCTCTACTTGGGTGGCGGCAAGGGTGCGCAGGTAGTATGTGGTCTTGAGTCCCATCGCCCACGCATAGATGTATATTTCAGAAAGCTCTCGGCCAGATGAACCTTTGAAGAAAATGTTGAGCGACTGCGATTGATCTATCCACTTTGCGCGATATGCGGCGCTCTTAATAAGCCAACGCATATCAATTTCAAACGTCTCTTTGTATTTATCTTTGAGTGCCTGAGGAATTCCAGCAATTTTTGCAATCGAACCATCATGGTACTTAAGCTCGTTCAACATTGAGTCGTTCCAAAGAGAGAGTTTCTTGAGATCCTCAACGAGATACGGATTCACTACAGTAAAGTCACCACTTATGTTCGCCTCAACGTAAATATTTTTATAGACGGGTTCGATAGATGGAACAACGGAAACAATATTTGAAGTCGATGCGGTTGGCGCAACAGCCATGCAGTTACTATTTCTCATGCCGTACTTCTTAATTGCCTCTCGAACTGGAGTCCAATCAAGACGCGCTGTGCGATCGACATCTATTGCTTCACCTCGCTCAGACTCAAGTAGCGTCACTGTGTCGAGCGGAAGCATGCCACGATCCCACTTAGAACCCTTGAATGACTCATACGCGCCGCGCTCGCGTGCGAGTTCAGTTGAAGCAAGTATTGAGTAGTACGAAATCCCTTCCATACTTTCATCTGCGAACTTTACGCACTCCTCAGACGCAAAATTGATATTGAGTTGATACAACGCATCCTGGAAACCTCCTGCGCCGAAACCAACAGGACGATGGCGCATGTTTGAATTTCTTCCTTCAATGGTTGGATAGAAGTTCAGGTCAATAACATTGTCGAGCATGCGCATGCCGACGGTCACCGTGTCGCGCACTTTTTCAGTATCCCAGCGACCATTCGTGACGTGAACCGCATAGTTTATCCACCCAAGATTACAGACTGCTGTCTCGTCCTTTGAATTGTTCAATGTAATTTCCGTACACAAGTTTGAGTTATGAACAACGCCAATGTGATCCTGCGGACTGCGGACATTTGAAGGGTCTTTGAATGTAATCCATGGGTGGCCTGTTTCGTAAAGCATCGCAAGCATCTTCTTCCACAAATCAGCCGCTTTGATTCGCTTAAAAAGTTTAATCTTTCCTTCATCGGCCATTTTCTCGTATCGTACGTACGCTTCTTCGAATTTCTTTCCGTATATATGATGCAAATCTGACACTTCGTCTGGAGAAAACAGCGTCCATTGACCATCTTCACGAACTCGCTTCATAAAGAGGTCGGGAATCCAATTTGCCGTGTTCATGTCATGCGTACGACGGCGCTCATCCCCAGTGTTTTTACGCAATTCGAGGAAATCTTCGACATCATAATGCCAGCTCTCTAGGTACACCGCGGTAGCGCCTCGACGACGTCCGGAGCGGTTTATTGCAACTGTTACATCGTTAGCAATCTTCAAAAACGGGATAACACCTTGTGACGTAATGCCCGCCTTCTTGATAAATGCTCCTGTGCCACGAATGTTTGTCCAGTCAGTGCCAATTCCACCTGCCCACTTCGACATCTGCGCATTGTCGCCGTACACCTTAAAGATGTTGTCGAGATCATCGTCAACTGTGTTTAGGTAACATGACGACAGCTGTGCTCGAACCATGCCTGAATGGAACAGGGTCGGCGTCGAAGGTACAAAGCGATGCGTCGACAGAATTTCATAGAAGCGAATTATCCATGCTTCTCTATTTTCTTTTTCGTTTAGACCCAATCCCATTGCAACACGCATGTACAAAGTCTGAGGGGTCTCCAAAAGTTTTTTTGACTTTGAATCGCTTCTATCGGCGATAAAATAGCGATCAGAAAGAGTCGCGACTCCCATATATTTAAGGAGCCTATCGCGTTCAGGACGAAGTGCAGCTGCCAATTTATGCAAGTCGTAGTTCAATACGCGCTCATCGAGTATTTTCAGTTCAACTGCTCTCTTTACGTTATCAATAAATGCCGTTCGGTACGCAGAATCGAAATCAGGAGAAACAATCGTGATGCCATCTTTATGTAACACTTTTCCGTACAGTGAGTTGAGCAAGAGCTGTGCAGCAAGTTGGTTGTATGCTGGGTCACGTTCGATCATTGAACGCGCAACCATAATCATAGTGCGTTCAACCTCAGATGTTGAAATGCCGTCGTACACCTCTCGCTGAACTTGTTCAATAAATGCGTCAACATTTATCGCATCGCGGTAGTCTGGAAGTATGCTGTACTCCAACGTCTTCTTAATACGGTCAATTGAAAATATTTCTCGCGTGCCATCCGCTTTAACAATGAGAAGTTCACGCTTCTCAATCTTCTCGACTACCTCTTCTTGCTTCTCTTCTCGTATTTTTGCGTGTTCGTATCGATAAATGATGTACGACTTTGCAACGTCATAATATCCGCGATCCATCAAAGAGTGCTCGACGAGATCCTGGACCTCCTCAACGGTTGGAATCGCAGCGGTTCCGGCATAGCGAAGCTTCACAGCAGCCACAACCGCTTCCCCAATTGAGCGCGCGTCCTCGGCATGTGCATCGTTGAGGACCTCTAGGAACGCTTTTGACACTGCAGAAACAATTTTGTCGTGATTGAAATCAACAATCGTGCCGTTTCGTTTCTTTATTTTCTGCAGTGTTGTCATGGTCGGTCTTATTTTTCGCTTGAAGCGATTAGTATGATTAATTTTTTAAATATTGCTGCAAAGAGTGCCTACTATGGTCTGCACTATTTTTTTTCGTGGCCGTACTCGCTATTTCATCGAGGTATATGTGCGAGTTGGGAAGGTTATTCTACCTCTTGAATGTGCGTGGCGGGTCAAAAATACAAGAATCTTGCCTGTGGAAAAGACGCGGTGAAACTAAAAAAATCTACTGTCAAACGGTTTCTCAAACGAGCTTGAATTCTAAGGGCAGGACTGAGCAGATAGTTCGATATATGGTAAATCTGCACTTGCAGAACGTGGCCTAATGTTGTTTTAAAATGCGCACCTGACCAGAAGACGCGAATACGCGCCCCAAGAAGCAAGGATTTATAACTTTTGTAGCGACGATTCTTCCATTCCAGCCGAGTATCCTCCCCCGTCGGCGGACTGCGCAAGTGTCAATCGCTCAAGTAACGCTGTGTGTGCATCGGAACGGTTGTCTTCCTTGCCGCGCCACGCAGAAAGCGCTGGTTGTAGGAGTGCATCGGTGAAAGAAAACGCAATGGGCCAAGAAAATGGTTCATGCCGAGCAATCCAGTTCAAATTTCCAACAGCTTCCTCAGGCTTTTGCATTCCAGACAAAAAAAGGACGCCCCCCAGTGAGGCAGGAAGTGTGGAAGTAACCGCACGGACGGTTCTCTCCCCAACTTCTTTTGCATCAGCACGCACCGTGGCATGAATTCCAGACACACACATCGACGTTTTAACAATCACTCCTCGTAGATCAACACCTCCCGACTCCAGTCCATCAGCGAGAAGCGAGAGAATTTCAACCAGCATGTCCTCCGTCTCAGCAGCTGAATGAGATCCATCCATATTCACGTCAATTTCTACAACCGGCAGAATATTTTTTGATTGACATAGTTTGACAAACTCAATGCGAGCTCGGATGGATTCTTTCGTTGATTCAGATGCGGGAAGAGAAAGTGATGAGATAAACAGTCTCCACTCTGCAAACGAAACACCGCTCGCTCCCGCTTCATCGAGACGTGATGGAATTTTAGTTAGTGCGTCTGCATCCGACTCTCGTGTCTCAACTTCGACTCCGATTAATATATTTCTAGAGCGAACATAGTCCGAAAATTTCCCGAATGAAGCATGTGAATCCTTGAGCGCTGCCGCTGAGAGCGTCACTCCGGAAATATATGAATCGATGGTATCGAGAGAGAGAATTAGTTCACGATAGTCGTTTATGGTTTCCGGAGTCGGTGAGAATCCAGATGACAGGAACTCGGCAGCGAGTTCATCATCGGATTGATCGAAAGCGAGTACACCTTTTCTATCTTTTAAAAGTTTTTTTGCAACATCTGAGAGCGTCATATGTAAACTATAGCAATTTTTTCCCTCGATGAGCGATATCGCAACAAAAATGAAAAAAGGCGCCCCGCGCCTTTATCCCCGACTCGGTATGCCCAGCGGGCATACCGTTTATCGCATGTATTATTGTCCCTTTTGTCGGCTCGACTCACTGCGAGCTGCAGCAATGCGAGCATTCAGGCTCGACAACGCCTCGGGTCCTGGAATCTCGATTTTTGCGAATCGTGCATCGACGCGCGCCTTAAGAAATGCAAATTCCCTCATAGCTGCTGATTCAATTTCTCTAGACATAGTTATTTTCTCAATATTGTGTAATTTCGACCAATAAAATAATACTCCGATTTTCAAGGATGTCAATACGTACCGTATCCTTACAGGCTTCCTCAGTAATCCGTTCGTGCCATTATAAAAGACTGCTCTTATGTATGTGGGGGTCGTGGGAGTCGATAAAGTCGAAGCGCACACCCATTTTTTTCATTTCGTCAGCGATAGCGGTTTGATCATACCCGACAAGCACTATGTCAGGCTGCGCATTAATGAGCACTTTCCAGGCGCCCTGTATCTTATCTCCCTCAACTGCACGTATTCGATTATCGAAGTCCGATACAGCGCGTAATCTCTCGGAAACACTGTTTTTTGGCGTTTTACCCTTCATGTACTGAACAACGTCATCTGGCGCCACAACAACAATAACCTCATCGGCCCTCTTTAGGGCTTCACGAAGAAAATACTTGTGACCCTCGTGAAATCCATCGAACACACCAAAAACAAGCGCGTGCATACTAGATCGAAAGATACGAAGCTGGTGTTAAAAGTTTTGCTTTTTTTTTCATAACCACAATATCGTCTTCTATTCGAACCCCTCCGAGACCGGGTATGTAAATTCCCGGCTCATTCGACATAACGACACCATCCTCAAAAGCGTCACGCGCGTAGTCATACGGATCATGCACATCGAGCCCGATGCTATGCCCGAGACCGTGAGAGAAATATTCTCCATATCCCGACTGCTCTATATATGTACGAGCAGTCGAATCGTAGTCTTTCCACGTCATACCAGCTCGCACTGCGCTGAAGGCTTTCTTATTCGCTGTTAAGACGATTGTATATATCTGTGAAAGTTTTTTGTTTGGCTTTTTTCCGCGGACAAAAATTGTCCGTGTGAGGTCAGAACAATACCCCCCCTTATACACTCCTCCGAAATCAAGCACGACGGGGTCTCCGGGCTGAAGTCGACGTCCACCTGTCTCGTGGTGCGGGATAGCCGAGTTTGGTCCTGAAGCAACAATCGTGTCAAAACTATTCTTCATTGCACCATGCTCCCGAAGCGAGGTATCAATCATGTTCCGAACGTCAAACTCTGTGAGTCCAGCTCGAATTTTCTTAGATACAATTTCGAAAACCTCACTTGTTTTCTTTCCTGCATACGCAAGCGCTCGTAGTTCGGAATTATCCTTAACTTGTCGAAGACTCTCAATTGCGTGTGAACACGAACTCCACGAATACGCATATTCTTTTTTCCAACTTTCAAACGTACTGTGAGGAACGTGCGCTCCTTCGAAACCAATTCGAGCACCGCTGAGCACCGCTGCTTTATTGAAAGCAACATCAAGGTAGGAGCTGAACGCTGCTGACTGTTTCTTTCCCTTCTGCGCCATATACACCTCTACGGACTGGGCTTCCTTCTTTGCGCGCTCAATATATCGACCATCGACAACCAATACAGCTCTACGAGGTGTTATTACTAGCGCCCCCGCCGTGCCACCGAACCCCGTTAGATACTGAATATTCTTATTGGAATCTTCGGCTGTTATTGTTAGAAAGCCATCAAGTGTATCCCGCTCTAGAATTTTGCGTATTTTTTTTATTCGTAGCTCGTAGTCAGTAGCCATAGCACTGAATTACCATTCCCTGCGGAGAAATAGATACACCGCGAGCAGCACGAGCGCCCCTATTGCGATCCAGTACGCCACCTCTCCAGACAAGAGTGCTGAAGCAAAGGAAACTATAACCGCCAATATGGGAAATGCTCCCTCAACCTGATTCTGCGGTTTCATGTGTGAACTATATCAAAATCAAAAGCTTTTCGCTTCGACAAATCGCGCTCGCATGACACCATCCGGCCACAAAACAACCTCAAGAAATTCCTCGAGGCTTCGCACAAATAAACGTTTGTCCGTTACTGAGCTATACACGACTACGTAACGCTCTGCTCCATTCGTCGCATCAATGGCCACCCCACGAACGACGTATCGCCCACCCTTGAAATGAATGTATTCCTCATTTTCAACTATCTCAGTTTGGTTCATGTATTTCACAGTGTATCGTCACCTGTTCACCTTCCTCAATATGTTCCTTCTTGCGAATTGCTGCCTTAAGCGCCACTAAGTACAGACCATCCTTCGATGGGAAGAGCGTGGTACTCCAGGTTGTAGTTCCAACAGTTGCACGAATGGGTATATAGCCCCATGCCACCCTCTTTGACTTGGACAAGCGCAACCGTGCAGACGTCTCCTTACCTGCGGTAACGAAATACCACCCAGTCGGACCTGGATACCGCCACACCACACCCCTGATGCTAATTTTCAGCATCACCCGATGCGATTGTTGCCGTCACTCTACAGCCAGAATATGTTTCAAGTCCGTTCTCTATAACAAAACCACCAAAATCCTTAATTGAGAATGATATGCCTGAATCGTTAGCAAATGTTATACCAGAATCATCAGCCGATATTTGCTGCAAGGTGATGACGCGACTATCGGGAAGCGAAATTCTAGCTACTAAATCAGCAAACTCGGCAACGACTACACTTCCGTTTGCGCATGTATATTCTATCGGGGCCCTGAATTTATTGTTCGCGACAAGTTCCCCACCGCCCATAAAAAACACAACACCAAGAACTCCAACCAGAACTAGAATTAGAACACCTACAATAATTGCAATTGTTTTCATATCTGTAGTATACGAGATTCTTAGTTAATTATCTCTACGCGCCTGAGGAAATGCTTCCGCTACTACATTTTCCAAATCGCTTTAATTGCCCTCCAACCGTACTTAACAACAATCACCGTGAGCAGTATATAGAGCGCGTACTGAACAACGAACAGCAGGAGCAGGAGCACCGTTATAGTTATTCCCTGAACTGCAAGATTTGCTTCAACAAAGAACTTCTGAACAGCAACCTTCCATGAGTCGGACAGCGCCTCACCATCAATGAACTTATCTTCAAAGATATTCACCGTAAAGAATGCGTAATTAAGCCTATCTGCCGCTTGAGCTTTCGCGCGTGCGAGATATTCCAGCTGTTGAGATACGTTTATTCGCTCCTGTGTCAGTCGTTCAATGGTGAGCACTTTATTCTGAATAACTGATGCAAGCGCTTCAGCATCTTGAGAGCGTGACGCGAGTTTTGCTACTTCGTCATAGGCAGCGAGCGCTCCTGACAACGTTTCATCAATGGAGAGCAACTTTTTTTGAAGTATGTCTGTTTGAGATGTGAAGTCCTCGAGTTGCTGCTGTATTGTGTACGTGCTCTCGGAGAGCTCGCGAGGATTCATTGACGCGATCAATGTAAGAACTGAATCCACGGACGCATGTTCAACCTTGAATGAAAAGAAGCATTGCGTATCCGATTCGGTAACTGATTGGAAAATAACTTCTTTTTTCGACTTTAATTCAGTAATGTTGTCACAGACTTTTTCAAGATTACTGGTTTCAATTGAAGCGTTATAGTCCGAAACTTCATATTCTTCAGCGGTATTCCCCGTGCTTATGTCAGGATATGGAGGATGTATGCTCGCGGCATTCCGTGCAGAAAAACTCGGCATCCCGACAGAATCTCCCTGCGCGTATTCCTGAATGCCCATTTTGCCCATACCGCCTCTTCCGTCCCAACTTTCAACCATCGGGGCTGGAGAACTCTGCGCCACGCCCGCGCCACCCGCATACATAAAGCGTTCAAAACTAGATTTCAAAAAACCGAGAGCTATCAATGACAACAACAAACCGACCCCGATAATAATCGCGGTTTTAACACCGTCCGATAGTTTGATATTGAGCTTTGCAAGAAGTGTATCTATGGGATTCATACGGTTCATTTTATCATCGAAGATTATGGCTGTATGATTAATTGTTCATGAACGTCTGTAACTCTATGACGAAACATATACCTCTTTTCTTACTGATAGCAACGATATTTTTTAGTACGGCTTCCCCTACTCTTGCGGGTGGCATTGAGTACGCCTCAGTAATTGAACACTCCGACACGCGAGCCGTCATCAAAAAAAGCGCATTTACTTCTGAGGAGTGGTATCAATGCGTAATTCCAGACGGTTCTTGTGAGGTTACAACCTCCGCGACCTCAGTATTGACGCCGGAAGCGAAAGCGACTCCTGCGTATATGACAGCGTACCGAAACATACTGCCATCTGGAGCAACGCGCCTACTTCGCTCACAAGATGGACGCTTTATAACTTTTTATATTCCTGGCACTCAGTCGAGAGGAAAACGAACGTTTGGAGTCATGGATACGACCGACCTTTCTATCTACACAAAAGACGAGAAACTTGGCTACTGGGATCTACTCTCTGAAGGAATTCGAGTATTTGCAATTTCGCCCGATTCAAAAACTCTTATATACATTGGAGACGCGAAGAATCATCCCACCCTGTACAAAGTCGACCTGACGAAACTCGGCACAAAAGGAAAAGAGCTTCCTACATCGAAAATGTTTGCAAAAGAGTACACGGTAGCGGATGTTCAGTTTATTGATAACGACACACTCCTGTTTATAGCAAACCGCGAAAGCCCTCATGCGTGGGCGCTATACCGGTACACAGTATCTACTGGCAACCTCAAGAAAGTTGCTGACAACGCATCATACGCAGTTACCCTATCAAAGGCTGGTGATGTATTTCTGTATGCCGAGGCAGGACCCTATGGCGTTCGTCCAAAAATGTACAATCCTAAAACCGGCACAGTTTCTCAGTTTTCGCACCCGTTTGATAATGCAGATAAAACTACTGGAAAAGAAATCATTAAGCTTTCAAATGGCCTTTCGGGTGTATTCCTTCTCGAGCCATCAAAGAAATCTGACACGCTTCTCGTGTGGCTCCATGGAGGCCCCTACCGCCAGACATCCCTCTTCTATCACCCGTACATGAGCTATGGCGGATATGATTGGGTACTTGAGAAGGTTCGTTCTGCAGACGTTGGCGTTCTAAAACTCGACTACCCAGGCTCCTACGGCTACGGTCGCAGCTTCGCAGAGTCACTCATTGGCAAAGTTGG
>JACCDV010935511.1_pt1 | contig 16648 bp, 11 predicted proteins | sample 7446131 | NCBI WGS metagenome assembly JACCDV01 (sample SAMN15323448, study PRJNA562643) | freshwater metagenome | isolation source: river surface water | place: USA:Blue River Watershed | collected 2017-08-17 | reverse complement strand
GCATTTGCAACCGCATCGATAACTTTGTCTCTAACATCTTCCGCACTTAGATCACCTGGATACTCGAGGACATCAGCAAGTACTCCTAGACTTTCTGCATATCTTTTTTTCATACCAATATACTGTTTACTTCCGGGGTCATTACCAAAAATAACAAAGCAGACTCTTTTTTGATTCTGTCCTTGTAGCTTTTTCTCGATTTTTTGTTTTAAACCAGCCGCAACTAGTTTACCATCTACTATCATTTTATTTATTGTGCTTTTAATTTATAGAAAAGTTTATTACCGTATCGAAGATCAATGTACTCTACAGGAAGTGTGCCAGTATTACCAGTTCTTAAATCTGGTGATTTTAGCAAAGTTTCCAAATTGTTATATGCCAAGGAAAGTGATTTTTTGACATCAAAATATATTTCACCGCCTCCAAACAGAACCAAAGAATACTCATCTTCACCCTTACCTAAAAGGTACGATGGTCTTATATTTAATTTCTTTACCGCATCAATAAAACCGTTAATCTCAGTAAACTGTGTAGATGAAGCTATGAATCTTTCTCCAATTGGAAACTCCTTGGTAACTAGCCCATAGTACTTAAAGTATGCATCACCTGAAAAGTTTGGTGCTTCGGCAAAAATTGTGCTGAACAAGTCAATAAAGTAGCACTGTTCTTTGTCTTCTTTTAGCGAATCTGTTGTTGTGGAAACTTGCCTTGTGTTTTCTCTGCACCATATAGCAACTGGCTTACGTTCCGTAATTTCAACCACTAATTTATTTAAACCTTCAAGCGAAACGTTGATTGTCTCGATTCTTTTGAACTTATCAGATAAATTTTTCTCTAAACTATTCTGTGGGTATAGAAAGGAATTATTCTTTGGAAAGAGCCAGAAATATGAACCACGCATATAGTCCAGGGCTTCTTCTTTTATTTCTTTTGGAGTAACCAGTAGCCCGCCACGAAGTTCAACTTCAGATATTCTAACTTTAGGTAAATGTGAGATGTAAGAAACTACTCCAACAAATATAACAAATGCCAAAAGGAAAATTCCGTATTTAATACGTTTCCGTCTTCTTCTTTTTCTTAGAGTTTCTTCACGTTGTGGAAAACTGTTTATTACCATAGAAATTTTAAATTACAAATTTTAAATTACAAAAATAACCCCGAGCACACTGTTTTAAAATTTGTAAATTAAAATTAACTATAATTTTTTAGAAATTATAGATTGGCCTCCCATATACTTCTGAAGCACTTCTGGAATTCTTATAGAACCATCTTCGTTTTGATAGTTTTCAATAATCATTATTAGTGGTCTGCCAGATAGAGCTGTATTATTTAATGAGTGAACAAACTTCATTTTTCCCTCATCGTCACGATATCGAATATTTAATCTTCTAGTCTGGAAGTCATGAAAGTATGACGCTGAGCCAGTTTCTCTGTAAGTATTCTCTGAAGGAAGCCATGCTTCAATGTCGTATTTTTTAACTTGCCCCAAACCTAAGTCACCTCCGCAGTTTGCAACTACATGATATGGAAGTCCCAATGCCTCCATCAACTCCTCTGTGTTTCTTTGAATTTCTTCATGAAACTTTACTGACTCAGCATGTGAAGCTTCACAGAGAACAACTTGTTCAAATTTATAAAACTCGTGTACACGTATTAGACCTTTAGTATCTTTACCGTGCGCTCCGGCTTCTCTACGATATGCAGGTGAAAACGAAAGAACTTTCACTGGTAAATCTTTTTTCTCTAAAACTTCATCCATATAGTAGCCCATAGTTGCTACCTCTGCTGTTCCAGATAAATAGTCACCATCTTGAGTTTTATATAAATCTTCTTCTCCTTGTGGTAAATAACCTGTTCCCATAAACACTTCTCTTCTAACAACTGATGGAACTATCATTTGTTTCCAGTCACCTTTTTTTAGATAGTGGTCTTGAACAAACTGCCATAGTGCAAACTGTAGTCTAACCGCATCATTTTTCAAAAAGTATCCTCTGAAACCAGAAACTTTCGCTCCACGTTCAAGATCTAGCATGTCTAATGCGAGCATAAGGTCGATATGATTTTTAGGAGTGAAAGAAAACTTTGGAATCTCTCCAAAAACTTTTACTTCACGATTATCTTTGTCGTCTAAACCATCTGGGACAGAAATATCTGGAATATTTGGCACCGCAACCATGAGCGTTTGCCACTCGAGCATAACAGCCTTCAGTTCTTCTTCTTCTTTCTGAAGTTCTTCTTTTAGTAATTTCATTTCTGAAATCATAGTTGCCTTCTCACCCGCATCTGTAGTTCTTACCATTTTTTCACTGACAGCGTTTTGCTCGGCTCGTTTGTTTTCAATAGCCAGCATTAGTTCCCTTCGTTTGTCGTCTACTGACAAAAGAGTATCTACATTAAAATCTATGTGTTTTTTCTTGGCACCTTCAGAAACCAGGTCCATATTCTCCCTTATGAATTTAATATCTAACATAATATATATAGTATCAAAAGTAATATAAAAATACACTAAAACGACGGTGGCGGCCCAGAAGGGCCGCCATGCAATGTCAGAGTTATGTGAACAAAAGAACGAGTAGTCCAGCAAGGGCGACAGTGATGGTCGCTCCCATCGAGTAGCAGATGGTTACCGTCTGCGAACGGTTGTAGCCGGCTCGAACGATCTTTTGCTCGAGCAGACCGATGAGACAGACAGCGAAGAGAGTAGTGCAGGCGCCAAATGAGACCAGCAAACTCCCACAAAAAACCCAGTGTGCAGGCATTGAACGCCCTCCCATGTATATTTATACTTAATATTGTCTAAAAATCAAATCTGATTATACTTTGGTCATGCAAATCAGAGACCTTCCAAAAGAAGACTTCCCTCCTCTGCTTAATGAAATTAACGACCCTCCAAAGTCATTGCGGATTATAGGTGTTCTACCGAAAACAGAAAAATACCTCGCTGTAGTTGGTTCCAGAAAATATAGTGAGTATGGCAAGGCTGTGTGTGAAAAATTAATAGAGGGACTAGCTGGATACTCAATTACTATAGTGTCTGGACTAGCACTTGGAATAGACTCTATCGGTCACAGAGCTGCATTAAAAGCAGGCCTGCCCACAATTGCCATCCCCGGTTCAGGACTTTCAGAAAAAGTATTGTACCCATCAAGTCACAGGAACTTAGCAAAAGAAATAGTCGAAAAAGGCGGATGTTTAATTTCGGAATTTTCGGATGACACGCCGGGTTATCCATCGAACTTTCCACAAAGAAACAGAATAGTAGCCGGAATGTGTCATGCAACACTAATAATAGAAGCTGAACTAAAATCTGGGACACTGATTACTTCAAAACTGGCAACGGAATACAACAGAGATGTTTTAACTGTGCCGAATTCTATTTTTTCTAAAACATCAGAAGGTCCACACATGCTACTTCGACTTGGCGCAACTCCCATCACCTCTTCAGCAGATATTATTTCTGCACTTGGACTTACACCGCACGATAATTTGTTTGAAAAAAAAGATTACAAGAATTGTTCGGCAGATGAACACGAAGTAATTAGTTTGCTTTCAGAACCAAGATCAAGAGATGAGATAATAAGGTTAATTGGAAAACCTGTTTATGCAACCCAAACAGTACTTGCAACTATGGAAATTAAAGGACTGATTGAAGAGAGCATGGGAGAGATATATTTGAAGTAAGTTATTTTTCGTGGTATAGTTCAGAAAGGAGGCGTTAACCGTGGTTCGAGTGACCTTGAATACTCAAGTGACAGTCTACTCTCGCAGGAAGGGAGAGGACGTGCTCCAACCCCTTTCTTCACGCAAGGGGCCTGTCGAACTGGCCCAGGCCGTACTTGCCCTGGTCAAGGAAGAGGGCGATGAACCCCCGACAGAACAGTACGTGAACGAAATTCTTTACAGAGGTTCAACGACCGATTCCTTCATTCTATCGAGTGCCGTCAGGGCGCCCGGGGACCAGACCCCTTTCCGTCACACGGCGAACGGACGTCACCAAATCCCCTGGTAGGAGGTGAGATGCGGGTAGAGATTCGAACCCCAGTGACCCTGCTTCGAAAGGTACTTAGAGACAGGAAGCAGGGTCATATACTGGTACGAACAGACCAGACACTCCAGCCTGGGCAAATCGTGCAGATGAAAAGCCCAGAGTTCTTTCCGTTCGAAGGAAAAATGACGAATATCTACCCCACACACTACGATGGGCAAACGTATTACGTCATCTCGAGCGAACTCAATCCGTAACACTGAGCCCAGCCTGGCGGGAACTTCCCGCCAGGTATCGCTTTATATATCCAAACACTAAAAATAATTTTAAATTTATAATTTTTAATTTATAAACAAATAGCAAATTTGCTTTTTGTACTAGAGTTCTGTAATACTAGATATCACAACATGAAATTACTTATAGTTGAGTCTCCAGCAAAAGCAAAAACAATTTCTAAATATTTAGACGGCAAATACAAAGTTGTCGCGAGTGTTGGTCATATTCGTGATCTTCCAAAATCGAACAAGAAAGCTATCGACATCGAAGGAGGTTTTGTTCCTCACTACGAAATTTCAAAAGGCAAAGAAAAAGTTGTTGAAGAGATTCATGAACTTGCAGACAAGGCAACTGAAGTTCTTTTGGCAACTGACCCCGACCGTGAAGGAGAAGCTATTTCTTGGCACATTGCACAAGCAACAAAACTTAAAAACCCAAAAAGAGTTGTTTTCCATGAAATCACTGAGGAAGCCGTAAAGGAAGCAATAAAACATCCTCGTAAAATAGATATGAATCTGAAAGAAGCACAGGAGGCTCGACGTGTACTAGATAGACTAGTTGGTTATGACCTATCTGGAGTAATTTGGAAAAAAGTACGATATGGACTTTCTGCTGGACGTGTTCAGTCCCCTGCTCTACGAATAATAATGGAGCGAGAAAGAGAAATTCGTGCTTTTAAAAGCCATACTTTCTGGATTATTTCTGCTGAGGTAGCGAACTCAAAAAAAGTGAATTTCACTGTAGTTTGCGAAGAAGAACCTACTGACAAAAAAGTTTTAGAAAAAATAATTGAGGTTAGCGAGAAAGGAGGAAAAGATAAAAAATGGATAGTTCTTGATGTAAAAGAAAGTGATGTTAAAAAATCTCCTCGAGCACCTTTTATTACCTCTACACTTCAACAAGCTGCATCTAGTAGACTTGGATTTGCCCCAAGCAGAACTATGGGTATTGCACAGAAACTCTATGAGGCAGGACACATAACGTACATGCGTACGGACTCAACAACACTTAGTCAAAATGCTTTAGCTCAGATCACTGAAGTTGTAAATAAAAAATTTGGTAAAGAGTATTTGGACATAAGAACATATAGTACAAAAAGTAAAAATGCCCAGGAAGCGCACGAAGCAATCCGACCAACACATTTTAATATAGAAGATTGTGGAATTAACGACGAACAGAAAAAACTATATGAACTTATTTGGAGAAGAGCAGTTTCTTCACAAATGAAAGACGCGGGCACACTACGCACAAAAATTACTGCGAACGTTGAGGGTGCAAAAACTCCAAACTTTTCAATCACTGGCACACAGGTAAAATTCCCTGGATGGCTACTTGGCGACCCTGCTTCCCGAGGAGACGATGTTGAATTACCGAAGGTAACTGCTGGAGAGAAACTAGACTTTATAAAAGTATCTTCAGAAGAAAAACAAACAGAACCACCAGGAAGATATTCTGAGGCAGGATTAATTAAAGAACTTGAAAAAAGAGGAATCGGAAGACCTTCAACATATGCATCTATTATTAAAACTATTGAGGACAGAGGTTATGTTGAGAAAGTAAACAAAGCACTAGTTCCAACTGATACTGGAGATGTTGTTTCTAGTTTCCTAGAAGAAAATTTTGGTGAATATATTTCTGATAGTTTTACTGCAGACATGGAAGATAAACTCGACCTTATTGCGGAGGGTAAAGCAGAGTATGTTAAAACTTTGAAAACTTTCTACAAACCTTTTCTAGCTGATGTAAAAGAGAAAGACAAAATGGGCAAGGTTACAACTATGGGAGACGCTCCTCCAAATATGAAATGTCCCGTGTGCGGAAAATCAATGATAATAAAACTAGGAAGAAGTGGAAAATTTTTGTCATGTTCAACGTATCCTGACTGTGAAGGTGCTCTAACTATGGATGGGCACGAGATTAAAAAAGATGAACCTATAGGAACTGACCCAGAAACAGGACTCGGTGTGTACATATTAGTTGGTAAATACGGCCCGTATGTAGAGCTAGGCCAGCGAGTAAAAGGCAAAGGAAGTAAAAAAGCAATAAAGCCACGAATGGCAAGTATTCCTAAAGAAAAAAATCTTACAGAAGTTACTATGCAGGACGCAATGAAGTATCTTTCACTTCCAAGAGTTTTAGGTGTGCACCCTGAAACTGGTGAAAACATAATCGCAAATATTGGAAGATTTGGACCTTACATAGCACACAATACAAAACCTAAACCAGACTTTAGATCACTAAAAGTTGATGATGTTTATAAAATAGATCTTGATCGAGCACTTGAAATATTAAAAGAGGTAAAAAAACCTAGAGGTTTTGCCAGAAAGAAAAAGGACTAATTTTTTAAATTTGGCATTATTACAAGGTGTATGCTGAAGTCGCTAAATGAAACTAGATAAATAGTAAAAATAATATATAGTAAATAATACCAAATAGTAATACGGCATGATGCCAAAATTAGTGTACGGATAAAAATATGAACGATATTAAGGAAATCTTCTCTTTAGTTAGGGACATAAGTGAAAATGACAAAATAGCCATACAGAAGGCCTATGATTTTGCGAAAGAAAAACACATAGAACACAAAAGAAAAAGTGGCGAACCGTATTTTAACCACCTTTTTGGAACTGCAAAAAATATTGCGAGTCTTGGTATGGACACCGAAACCATTGTTGCGGGTTTTATACATGACACTATAGAAGATACTGGAGTGTTGCCAGAAGTTGTCGAAAACGAGTTTGGAAAGGAAGTACTTTTTTTGGTTGAAGGAGTAACTAAACTTGGAAAGATCAAATACCAAGGCACAAACAGATATAACGAAAGTATGCGAAAACTTTTTGTGGCAATGGCCCAAGATATTCGAGTGCTTATAATTAAACTCTGTGACAGGCTAAACAACATGCAGACACTACAGCATGTGCCAAAGGAAAAACAAATGCGTATAGCAAAAGAAACTTTGGAAATATATGCCCCGCTCGCCTACCGGCTTGGTATCAAAACGCTTCAAAGAGAACTAGAGGATTTGTCTTTTTCATACGTTTATCCAAAGGAATACGAGGAAATAAAAAAGATTATTAAAAAGAAGAAAGATGAAGTTGAAAAACACCTAGATAACTTTGAAAAATCACTCAAGAAAGAACTGGCAAAAAACGGAGTTACAGAGTTTAGAATGGATCATCGTGTAAAAAGTTTATACTCTCTATACAAGAAACTCCAAAAGTATAAATGGGACGTGGAAAGTATCTATGATATTTCTGCGCTAAGAGTGACAGTAAAAGAAGTCGCTGACTGCTACAGAATACTTGGGGTAGTTCATGGGGCCTGGCGTCCACTTCCAGGAAGAATAAAGGACTATATTGCATCTCCCAAACTTAACGGATACAAGTCTATTCATACCACAATATTTACAGGAGACGGAGGAATTATTGAGGTACAAATACGTACCGAAGAAATGCACAATGAAGCTGAGTATGGAGTGGCAAGCCATCTTTCATACAAAGCCGGCAAAAAAACCACTAACTGGATACAGGAGATGGTTGAGTTCCAAAAAGAAGCTGGTGATGATTTTCTAGAACATGCAAAAAAGGACTTCTTTGAAGAAAGGATTTTTGTGTTCACTCCTATTGGTGATGTTATTGACCTACCAAAAGATTCTACGGTTATAGACTTTGCATACAATATTCATACTGATGTTGGTAACCACATAGTGGGTGCAAAAATAAATGGAAAATTTAGTGCAATAACCACAGTTCTTCAAAGTGGAGATAGAGTTGAAGTGGAAACAAAAAAGAATGCAAAACCAAATAAAAAATGGCTCGAAAACTGCAAAACTACACTAGCAAGAAGAAGAATAAATCACTACCTAGAGAATATTAAATAGAAAAGTTTTTGATGGAATATATCTCCTCTTCACTATTATCATCCCTCTTTATCTCCTCTGGAGTTCTATCGTCTAGATTTTCATCATTCTTTAAGTCGTCTACAGTTATTTCACTAGCTGTGGAATCAGCAACATATTCTGGAATATTTTCATTTTTTGGTGGAACCGGGTTTGACTCTATATGCTTGTCGAGCATCTCTGTTGGAGATTGTGCTTTGTTTTTCTTTAGTAATTCAAGAATAGTTTGCAAGTCATCGTTTGAGAAAAAGTCTATAAGAATCTTTCCGCCATTCTCACGTTTTTCTATTGAAACTCTTGTACCAAGTGTTTCAGTAAGTCTCTCCTCCATCTCCTGAGTTTCAGGGTCTAGCGTCGCACCCTTCTTTTTGATTTTGTCATATGCAATCCTGCGACCAATTGCTTCTGCTTCACGAACAGTAAGTTTCTTATACATTATTTCCTTAAAAAGAGTATTCTGCTCTTCTGGTCTATCGCCTAGCATCATGAGTGGTCTTGCATGACCCTCAGAGATCTTGCCTTGAGAAATTGCTGATAAAATTTCTTCAGGAAGTGCCAAAAGTCTAACTGAGTTAGAAACATATTCGCGACTTTTACCAACTTTTTTACCAATAACAGCATGAGTAAAACCAAACTCGTCTATGAATCTTTGAAATGCTTTTGCTCTATCTACAGGATTCAAATCCTCTCTTTGAATGTTTTCAATAATAGCAAGTTCAAGCTTCATCAAGTCGTTCGACTCATCCCCTACTTTTATAAGGACTGGAACCTGTGAAAGTCCAGCCATTTTAGATGCACGAAGTCTTCGCTCTCCGGCGATTAATTCATACTGTGTAGAAAGTCCTCCATCCTCGCGTGGTATTTCTTTTCTTGTTACAACAAGTGCTTGTAGCACACCGTACTGACGAATAGAATCTGAAAGACTCTGAAGTTCAGACTCACCGAATTCACGCCTTGGCTGAAAAGGGTTTGGAACTATTTTATCTACATCTATCCAGAATATTGAGTCGTTATAAAATTGTGACATACTGAAATATTAAATGTTATAAAACTAATTTTATCACGATAAGCTTTTCTACTCAATTACAATTATTTTCACTCTCCCACTATTTCAGGCTCCATTTTAAGCCTTACTCCAAACTCATTCCAAACAGTATCTATTACCAATTTAGATAAAGATAGAACATCCTCTGAACTGGCACTACCAGAAAAATTATTAATAACTCCCGAGTGCGACTCTAGAACCTTAGCACCTCCCACCTTTTTACCCTTGAACCCTAGAATCTCAATGAGCATACCATATGGAACTTTCAACCCCTGTTTTACCGTGAAAACACTTTTCTTTTTTAACACAACTTCAGCCTTTTCCTTAAAACCTTTTTCTATGAGTTTCTTAATTATATTCTCATATACTTCTTCAGTTACCACCTCAGAATTCCAAAAACTACCCGCAGTACCATTTTCTGGTAAACCTGGAAATGGGTACTTCTTATCACGAATCTGAATTATTGCCATTCTTATATTCTCAAGATTTATTTCCTTATCCTGGTTTTTATTAAAGTAGTTACTTACGTCGTCATAAGTTAGATTAAAATTTTTAATTTTAGAAAGTCTAAAATTAATACTAGTCACAACATATTTATTCTTCTTTTTTGTAATATCATTTAAGATACTTTTTCTATACCCAAACTCCATTTCAGAATGACTAAACATAACGCTAGTTAAATATTCTAAACTTATTGCCTCCACACTATCTACACTTGTAGCAACTTCTTGTCCGTAACATCCAATATTTTGAACCACCGATGCACCGACTGTACCAGGTATATGTGACATATTTTCTATGCCGTATAATTTTTTTTCTACAGCATATTTTACAAAATCATCCCAAATTTCCCCTGCACCAACATTTACTAAAATAGAATCTTCAGTTTTATCTACAAGCCCTACACCTTTTATACAAACTCTTATCACTAGACCAGAAAATCCTTTATCAGAAACCAAAATATTACTGCCCCCTCCCAAAATAAATACTTTTAAGCCATTATTTTTAGCAAACGATATTGCTTCCCTTAAATCAGCCTCGCTAAAAACTTCTACAAAATACCTAGCTACACCACCAACATACATACTTGTAAATGGTTTTAGAATAATATTTTGGCGGATTTCCATAGACTATTAATATACCACATATGATATAATTCTCAGGTGAAAAAAAGTATCAAAACAACAAAAGAAACGGACGACTTCCAAATAACTGGGGGTAACAAGCTTAAGGGATCGATAACGACCAATGCTTCTAAAAATGGTGCTTTGGGTTTGTTCTGTGCGTCTCTCTTAAATAAAAGCCAAACCACTCTTCATGGTATTCCAAGAATTGAAGAGATTTCAAGAATCATAGAGATATTTGAAAGTATTGGTGTGAAAGTAAAATGGATTGATAAAAACTCAGTAACAATACAGCCACCTAAAAAATTCAATCTAAAAAATATCAATACGGAGTCAGCATCTAGAATAAGATCTATTTTAATGATGATAGGAGCACTAGTACACTTCGAAAAAGAATTTCATATTCCACACGCGGGAGGATGTAAAATGGGACAAAGAACCATAGCGGCTCATAGATACGGACTAGAATCTTTTGGTGTAAAAATTACAACCAAAGAAAACTACTACGAAGTAAAAAGTAATAAACTTAAAGCTAAGGAGATTGTTATGTATGAGGCATCAGATACTGCCACAGAAAACCTGCTGATAGCTGCAGCACTTATACCGGGCAAGACTGTTTTGAAATTTACTCCGCCCAATTATCAAGTTCAGGAGGTTTGTTTTTTTCTAGAAAAGTGCGGTGTTAAAATTGAAGGAATCGGCACAAGTAACCTTACTATTCATGGCATAAAAGAAATAAATATGCCTATAGTATATGAAAATAGTGAAGACCCGACGGAATCTATGATGTTTATTTCTGCTGCAATTGTTACAAACTCCGAGTTAACAATAAAGAGATGTCCTATTGATTTTCTATCTCTAGAACTATTGAAATTAGAAAAAATGGGTCTGAAGTATAAGAAAACTGAAAAATATTTTTCAAAAAATGGAAGAACCGTTTTAACTGACATTACAATATATCCTTCTAAACTAAAGGCTCTTTTTGACAAGATTCATGCTTCTGCATATCCTGGTATAAATACTGACAACCTTCCCTTTTTCGTGCCTATAGCAACTCTAGCTAGTGGAACTACACTTATACACGACTGGATGTGGGAAAACAGAGCTATATATTTTACTGAATTAAATAAACTGGGAGCAAATATTGTTTTAGCGGATCAACATAGAGTTTTGGTAAACGGACCTACTCAGATGAAGGGTGCTCAAGTAATTTGCCCTCCTGCGTTAAGACCAGCAACAATAGTGTTAGTTGCAATGTTGGGAAGTAAGGGTACATCAATACTTAGAAATGTATACTCGATAAAACGAGGTTACGAAAACATAGCCGAAAGACTAAATGCCATTGGTGCGGAAATAAAACTCATTAATTGATTTTTGAGGAAAATAAAGATAAACTCATTTTATTGCCGGGGTGGCGTAATGGTAGCCGCGCTCGACTCAAAATCGAGTCCCGAAAGGGGTGGGAGTTCAAGTCTCCCCCCCGGCACAAATGAATAAAGTTCTAGTTATCTTAGGTCCAACAGCTACTGGCAAAAGTGACTTGGCAGTAAAACTCGCTCAAAAATGTAAAGGTGAGGTTATTTCTGCTGACTCAAGGCAGGTATACAAGGGATTAGATATTGGAACCGGAAAAATTACAAAAGAAGAAATGCAAGGTATCCACCACTGGCTTTTAGATGTAGAAAATCCTAAAAATGTATTTAATGTTTCAGATTACAAGAAGCTTGCCGATGAAAGAATAAAAACGATTCTGAAAAGAAGTAAACTCCCTATTATCTGTGGAGGAACTGGTTTTTATATAGATGCCGTTGTAAAAAATATTGTTTTACCCGAAGTAAAACCAGATCTGAAACTCAGAAAAGATTTAGAGCAAAAAAGTTTAGAGGAATTACAGAAAACATTACTTAAACTAGACCCTGTTAGATACAAAAGCATTGATTTGAAAAATAAGGTGCGACTAGTTCGAGCAATAGAAATCGCAAAACATATAGGGAAAGTTCCAGAAATAAAAATTGGTACTCATTCATATAATGTTTTACAAATCGGATTAAATTTAGATCCTGAAACTCTTAGAAAAAAGATAAACAAAAGAATCATTTCTAGGCTTAAACAAGGAATGATAGATGAGGCCATAGAACTCAATAAGAAGGGGTTGAGTTTCGAAAGAATGCGAGAACTTGGTTTGGAATATAGATATATAGCTGACTATATAGAGAATAAAATTGATAAAAAGAAACTTACCCTAAAACTCCAAAATGAGATCTGGCACTACGCCAAAAGACAAATGACCTGGTTTAAGAGAGATAAAAGTATTAAATGGTATTCAGTAAAAGAATTCAAAAAAATTGAAACTGAAGTTAAAAAGTTTCTAGAAAACTAATTTTTCAAAAAAGCAAAAGGTATACCCCCTATATCTCCGCTACTCATAAATATTAGGACGTCACCATCTAGTGTAACCCTATTTATTGTTTCTAGTGCTTCATTGTAGTTACTACCAACATACGATTGTAAAAATGATTCATTTAAAGTTTTTACCATATTTTCTACATTGATACTGTCAGATTCATTTTGCTCCCTTGGGCATATGATTATTGAGACGTCAGAATTTTTTAAAGAATTTATATAATCATTTTCAAAAACTTTTCTCTTACTAGAAGCTGAACGCGGTTCAAATACAGTTACAAATCTTCGATTTGGATATGCTTGACGTAAACCTTGTAAAGTCAATGAGACTGCAGTTGGATGATGAGCATAATCTCGAATTACCTCAATCCCTCCCTTAGAACCCAAAACTTCCTGTCTTTCCTTCGTGCCTTTAAAACTTGATAATACAGTTTTAACGGTCTCAAAATCTAAACTTTCTAATAGTGAAAGCACAACTACAGCTGTAGCATTTGCGACATTGTGCTCGCCAAACATTGGTATAAAAAGATTTTTTATTGACCCCCACTTTTTAGTTTCTATAGAAAAAGTTGTGCCTCTTTGGTCATGGTGTTCAATTTTATAAGAAGCATCTACATCATTTTTACCATAAACAAAAAACTTTCCTCGAGATTTATTAAGATCAATAAACCTTGTCACAGATTCATGAACAACAAGATAACCATTTTCTGGAATGCACTCAACTAAAAACTGAAAGGCCTGTTTGTAGTCTTCAAAAGTTGGATAAAGATCAACATGATCCTGTTCGATAGATGTAATTATGGATGAAGTGGGATTATACCTTAAAAATTTTGGTCCCCTATCAAAGAAAGAGCAGTTATACTCATCTCCTTCATATATGACATATTTAGAATTCTCTCCTCCAATATCATAACTTTCTGTAGAATTCTGAAATACGCCTCCTATCATGTATGCTGGTTGCAAACCAGCTTCGCAAAAAACATGAGTAAGTAGTGCACTAGTTGTTGTTTTTCCGTGTGTACCAGCAACAACTAAGGAGCGCTTATCGCTAAATAACTGCGCAACGACTTCAGCACCAGATATCATTGGAATTTTTCTCAATCTTGCCTCAGTAACTTCTAGAGAATTATGTGCGAGTGTATTGCCGACAACTACTAAATCAACACTGTTTAAATTTTCTGTCGAGTACGGCAAACAAGATATATCATGACTTTTAAGAACGTCCCCCATTGGCGGGAAAGATTCCTTATCACTACCCGTAACAATATATCCAGAATCCTTAAGCATACAAGCAATGGATGCCATTGCCTTTCCACAAACTGCAGAAACGTGTATTCGTGAATTTTTTTCTATTTTTCCTTTTATTCTTGTACGAAATTCAGCATCAGGGAGAAGATTAAGTTTTGCTAAGTAATAATACTCGTATGATTCCATATGCTTTCAATATATAACAGAAAGGAGCGAGATTCAATCTCGCCCCTCACTTCTTGGTAGCCTCAAAGAGTACCGCTCGCACGACGTCCCAGAAAAAGCCTGAGAACTGTGAACGGGACTCTAGAGTGTCACCGCAAAGAACACGGTTGGTTAGAAAGCAGATCGTTAGACGTGGCTGCTTAGAAAAAAAGAGTCGACAGCCAGTCCATCCAGCAAAAATCAGGGGCCCCTCGACCGTATAACCCTGTAGTGACTTAGGGTTAGGCAAATCGAAACCAAGACCATAGACGTTTTCCCTTATTCCCAACTTTGTGAGCTGGTTTTGTGAGAGCTCGTCATAATGGCCAGATGCGATAAGCCTATCTACAGCCTCGTGAAAAACCTGACACAAGACTTTCGCTGTTGAAAACAGACCAGCAACTGAAAGATCTGTCTCTTGATTTTGCCTAGATAGTGGGTCATGCACAAGACCTCGAGCAACAATGTCACTCGAAGTAGGCACGACCAGTGAAGGTGACACTATCCCTCTGTGGACCGGATGAAACAGGAATTCGGTCGCGTACGACTTGTCGGGAAGCAACTTCTCCCAAAAAATCTGCTGAAGCGTTGCTCGAAACATCTGCTCCAGCAATATCGCAAGATAGGCACTTGCGATATTGTCGTATTTGAACCTCCTACCCCAAACACCGAATCCAGATGAAGTGAGAACTTCCTTGAAAGGCTCACTTCTTACACCTGCGCGCAAAGCTTCATAGTCAAAACCGTAGCCCTGCGCGACATATGATAGAAAATGCCAAATCTCTCGGTCGTCGCCCCTATGCTGGCGCACACTCACGTACTTGCTGAAACTATCAGTCGCTTTGAGTTTCCCCTCATCGATGAGTTTCAAAACAAGCAAATGAGTACAAGCCTTAGTCAGACTTGCAATATCAAACAGTCGTGCACCTTCGGCGACAGAAACTCCTCCACTGTAACTTTCACTTACTTCGCCCTCGATATGGATATCAAAATCCGTAAAGAGGCCCTGCTTCTGAGCTTCCTCAAACAGATTCTGTACAGACATATCGTGGACCAACCTTTCCCATGAAAAGTATACAAATATGCAAACTTAAAGCAAATAAATTATTAATCAAAAAATTTGATTTAAATTGACTAGTATAGTAGAAATAAATATGGAGGCTCTTTATGAAAAGAAGTGGATACGAACTCCCACTCTTTTCTAGAGAGTGGTGGAAGGATACCCTGTGGGTCGTTATGGTCAGTGGAACACTAGTTATGTTCACCTGGCCACTTTGGCTGCCTTATGCCAAATACACCCGGTATCTAGTCCGGAAGCTCTTTTTTTGAACTTCACCTCGTTTTCTGAGGTTCCACCCGCGCCGTTGCGCGGGTTCGTCGTTATATAGGAAGAATCTCTCCTTACAGAAGTAGAAGAATCGGTCAGGAATAATTTTCTCGCCGTCGCTCGAAAATTTTCCCGACCCGGACTCGCGACCTAGTCTTCTGACTAGGTGCCCGCTCCGTCTTTCGATTCTTCCATCCTCCACGCAAAATAGCTTCTCTATTTTATGCGGGGGATGGAAGAATCGAACTCCCGACAGTGCTTTTGGAGAGCGCTGTTATACCACTTAACTAATCCCCCAATTAGTACAAAGATAGCAAAAATTTGATTACTTGGCGAATTTAAAATGAAAACTTTCACAATTTGAGACAAGGTCACGGATAAAACAAAAACCAATTCCAAGGTGTACATTGAGTACTCCGCCGGAATTGGTTTTTGAATTTAGCCGATGAGATTGGCCAAATTTGGAAGTTTTGCTTACTTCTTTGCTTCTTTGAAAGCCACTCGCTTTCTTAGCTTTTTACTATACTTTTTAAGGTCGATTTTTCGTTCGACTTTCTTCTTGTTTTTTGAAGTCCAGTATACTTCTCCAGACTCCTTGTTCCTTAGAGGAATTAATCTATCTTGTGACATAGTTGTTATAAATTACCAGAATTAGCTATAAAATGCAAGAGATACACAAAATCCCCTTTCGGGGACATTTTGTGCGCCGGGTAGGATTCGAACCTACGAAGCCCGAAGGCGCCAGATTTACAGTCTAGTGCGATTGACCACTCCGCCACCGACGCAACTTTGCGACATTGGGTCGCAATCTCAACTGCGTTTCGAACGTTGCGTCAGTGTCGGCCACCTTCGCTTCGCTACGGGAGAAAACTGAAGCAGTTCAGTTTTCTCCCACCGACGCATATTGAGAACTTAATCATCCTAGCACAAAAAATGTTGATTAATCAAACTCAAAATTTAAGCGTTTACACTTGTGGTGAAACTCTCCCCAACAAACGAACCATTCTTGCCTTTCTTCACTGTAAAAGTAAACTCCCCTCCCTTTATATCTACAGAAATAGTTCCGCCCTTTGAAAGACCTCGGCTTATCATAAGTCCAGCAATCTTATTTAGTATTTTTGCTTGTATCAATCTCTTT